>Ga0210046_1000032_pt1 | contig 148773 bp, 120 predicted proteins | sample CryGeyCG2114_250_FD_185461 | JGI IMG/M metagenome (GOLD analysis project Ga0210046, IMG submission 185461) | Groundwater microbial communities from aquifer - Crystal Geyser CG18_big_fil_WC_8/21/14_2.50 (SPAdes) (version 2) | ecosystem: Environmental > Aquatic > Deep subsurface > Groundwater ...
CTCCGGTAGGTGAACCTGCCGATTTACCTGCCGATTTACCTGCCGATTTACCTGCCGATTTACCTGCCGAAGGCAAGGAGGCAAGGAGGCAAGGAGGCAAGGAGGCAAAGAGGCATGGCAGGCAGGTAACTTCCCTATACCAGTCTTATTTTAAATTTCTTAACACTCAAACCAACAAAAAACAAGGTCATAACCAATATAATAAGGGTTTCTTTCCAAAAATATGCCAGGCCTGTTCCCTTCAACATGATGCTTTTCACGATAACGATGAACCATTTAGAGGGCATCAGGTGACTGATCCATTGTAAAATAAGGGGCATATTCTCTACGGGGAAAATAAATCCGGACAACAAAATGGTAGGCAACATCAGGGCAAACATGCTTAACAACATCGCTTGTTGCTGGGTTTTGCTGACCGTTGAAATAAGAATACCCAGTGCCAATGACATCATGATAAACAACAAACTTTCGCCAAGCAACAACGGCAGACTGCCCTGAACGGGCATTAAAAAAACATACCGTGCCAACAACAAAATCACAATCAGGTTGATAAAAGATAACAATACGTAGGGAACGACTTTACCCAAAATAATCTGAACCGGGCGTAATGGCGAAACCAACAATGCCTCCATGGTCCCCTGCTCTTTCTCACGGGTGATGGAGATGGAGGTCATCATGGCCGAAACCAGCATTAACAGTATGGTGATCACTCCCGGGACAAACATGTATACACTTTTTACTTCCGGGTTGTACATCATCCGGCTTTCAACCTGGATGGAGACCGGGATTTTCATTTGCTGTTTCATGTGCCGTAGGGTATAGGTGTTGATGATTCCTGCGGTATAACTGCTTAACATGTTGGCCGTATTGGGTTCGGAAGCATCCAAAATAACCTGTACCGAAGCACCTCTTCTCTCTTCCATCTTTCTGGCGAAATCCGGTTCAAAAACCACCACCTCCTTCACCCTGCCCTGTTCAAAGAGGCGCTTAATTTCCTCGTTCGACTCCAGGTAAGCCTCCAGCTTAAAATATCCTGATGAAAGCAGTTTTTGAATGATTTCACGGGTAACCACATCCTTTGAATGATCTAATATTCCAATGCGGGCATTGTTGATGTCGTTTGTAATGGCAAAGCCAAACAACAGAACCATCACCACAGGCATGCCAAATAATATGACCATCGATCGGTAATCGCGAAAGATGTGAAAGAATTCTTTTTTTATAAAGGCCCACATCAGCGTGCAATTTTAACAAACACCTCGTTCATGGTTCGTGCGTTGTAATTTTCCTTCAACTGAGCAGGCGCACCCAGTGCTACAATGCGTCCATCTGCCATAATGCTCACCCGTTCGCAATATTCTGCCTCATCCATGTAATGGGTCGTCACAAAAACAGTAGTACCCTGATGAGCCGTTTCATAAATCAACTCCCAAAACTGACGGCGTGTGATGGGATCGACGCCTCCCGTGGGTTCATCCAAAAAAACCACCCGTGGGTCGTGCATGATGGCCACAGAAAAAGCCAGTTTTTGCTTCCATCCCAATGGAATTTTACTCAACACCATGTCACGGGTTTGTTCCATTTCCAGTTTTTTCAAAAAATAAGCGGTACGCTCCTTGATGGCTGAGGCCGACAGACCATAGATACCGCCATAAAACCTAAAATTTTCCTTCACCGTGAGATCGTTGTACAACGAAAACCGCTGACTCATATAACCAATGCGTTCTTTTACCCTGTCGGGAAATTGACCCACATCCCAACCGGCTACCATGACTGTTCCTGAAGTGGGCGACGACAGCCCGCACAAAATTTTGATGGCCGTGGTTTTTCCGGCTCCATTGGCTCCTAAAAAACCGAAAATCTCCCCTTTAAACACCTCAAAATTCAGGTCGTCGTTTGCTGTAAAATTCCCAAACTTTTTTACCAGGTGGCTTACTCCGATGATTTTTTCCCGATCGCTCATCTTGTTGCAGGTTGATCCATTAAGGCAAGGAAACAATCTTCAATCACCGGTTTTATGGGTGAAATCTGTATTTCCTGATGGCCTTTGCTGTTCAAATAATTGGTCAGGTCTTCAATGATTCCGGCTGTGTTTTCACTTTGAAAAGTGATGTGAATAAATTCGCCAAAGCGGAAAACCTGCGTGGCATCCGGAAATTGCTCCAAAACCTGCCTGCCGGCAGGCAGGTCGGATAACAAGCCATACATCTGATTTGACTTAACGGCCATCAGGTTACCAGTAAAGCTTTTTTCAATGCATGCCGGGGTGTCGACAGCCAGGAGTTCGCCATGTTCCATTAGTGCAACACGATCGCAGAGCGAAGCCTCGTCCATGTAAGGTGTAGAAACCAGGATGGTAATCCCCTTTTTCTGCATTTTCTTCAACAACTCCCAAAATTCCATGCGCGAAACAGCATCCACACCGGTAGTGGGTTCGTCCAGCACCAGGACTTTGGGGTTGTGAATCAACGCGCACGAAAGGGCCAGTTTTTGCTTCATGCCACCTGAAAGGTCACCGGCACGGCGCTTTTTAAAAGGCTCAATTTGCAGATAAATATCACTTATCAAGTCGTAATTTTCCTTCACTGATGTCTTAAAAATACGCGCGTAAAACTGTAGGTTTTCTTCCACAGTAAGGTCTGAATAAAGCGAAAACCGCCCCGGCATATAGCCTGTGCATTTTCGAATCTTTTTGTAATCTTTTACCACATCCAGCGATCCGATAAAAGCCGATCCCGCATCGGGAAGAACCAGACTGGTCAGTATGCGGAACAAGGTGGTTTTACCGGCACCATCCGGACCAATAAAACCAAAAAGCTCGCCTTGAAGTACGTCAATGGAAACATCTTTCAATGCTTCCACCATGCCATATTGCTTTTTGATGTGGTTGAACCGGATGAATGCTGGCCGTGTCACCTTGTAAGATTAAAATGGGTTATTATTGCTACGTTCATTATTCCCTGCCGAAAAGTGATTGTCACCGACTTTTCTTTGAGACGTCCCAACTGTTTACTCAACCCTTGTCCAATAGGTTGTTTTACCCAGCAAGCTTACACCAATATAACCCCGGATTTTTAATGTGTTCAGGTTGTCTTCGTCTTCAAATTCCATGTAGCAGCTATAGGTTTTGCCGCTTTTTGGATCGTAAACGGTGCCCTCATTCCATTCGTCATCATCAAAAACAAAGTCTTTTAAGAGCAACAGGCCCATACGTGGGCGCGATTGAAGTGCCGGATCGGGGTTGAGATTATCGGTTTTTGGTTTCCCTGTTTCCGGATCGTCGGGTGTTAACATCCAGACAATTTTCCCGAAATACTTGTTTCCTTCCTGATAAACCTGGATGTGGGCATCTCCATCGGCGTTGAGCCATATCCCGAGAACATCGCTCGCTTTTTGAGCTGATGCGGAGTTCACCGAAAAGGTAAAGATCCCCACCAGGGCAATAAATAATAAGGTGATTTTTTTCATGGTAAAAATATTTAGTTAGTAATGATAAGTATGTGTGTTATTAAATTGTGCCTAAACAACTGTTTATTTTATGGTAAGACGAAAAAAAAGAACTCCTGGTGACCTTTAAAAATTGATTTCTCCGGGCATCCCTATTTTAATAGAACCGTCATTGATCACCTCCACCTTGATGGCATACACCAAATCGATCCGTTCCTCTTTGGTTTGAATGGTTTTTGGCGTAAACTCCGCAGCAGAAGATATCCAAACCACTTTTCCGTTCACCGTGGTGTTTTCATTGGCATCTCGGTCGTATTTCACCTTTACTTCCTGGCCAATCTGAACCTGTGGCAACTGCGCGCCGCTAATATAAGCTTTTAGTTTTACCGTTGACACATCGGCCAGTTTATAAAGTGGTTTGCCAATGGTGGCCAGTTCGCCTTTTCGGGCATAAACCACCAGCACGGTTCCGGTTACGGGGTTGGTTATCAAACATTTTGAAATAACCTCGTTGAGCTGTTCAATCTGCACATCCAGGGTAGCCATCTGGTTGAATATATTTTGCTTGCGCGATGAAATGGCTTCTATTTGTTTCTCATTTAACTCAACCAGACCGTGAATGTCATCAAGTTGTTTTTGCGTGGCTGCACCTTGAGCAAACATATTGACAATCCGTTTTTGATTTACCTTGTTGTTAGTCAGCAGCTGTTTTTGCACCTCCATTTCTGCATCGAGGCTGGTAATTTGCGAAGCCACCGTATTCAATTGTTTAAAGAGTAATTTTTTTTTCAGGTGTAAATCGGTGGTGTCGATCAGTCCGATGATTTCTCCCGCTTTAAGCAAATCGCCTTCATTGGGTAAAAAGCGTATAAGTTCTCCATTGCCCTGGGCAGAAACAATCATCTCGTCAGATTCAAAGTTTCCATAGGCATCCGAAACTTCGTGATTTGAATTGCAGGAGCCCATGAATAGGGCCAACAGGATTATCAAGATCGTTTTATTCATGGTTGATGGTTTTCAGATTACAGATTTCCGAGTGCAATGTTATATTGATATTTGGAAAAAATCAATTGTAGTTTATGCGCTTCGAGATTGAGCTGCGCCTTTACCTGCTTGTTTAATTCGATAACATAATGGGTAGCGGTAATGGTGCCGTTTTTTAGTTGAACATGGGCCGTATTGACCACATTTTGCTGCAGTTCCACTATGATTTCATCAGTTGCAATCAATTGTTCCGCTTTACGAATGGCAGCCATTTTCGACTCCAGCTCAACTTTCAAATGCTGATCGAAACTTTGCTTTTGTGTATTTATTATCTCATTTTGAACCTTCAACACGAGCACTCCGCGCCTGACTTGGTTCCAGTCCCAGATATTCCAGTGCAACCGGGCTCCCACTTTATAATACGAATCAAAGTGATCGTTTAACATATCATAACCGGGGCGCCCGTAACCTGCTTGTCCAAAAGCCATGAATTTGGGCCGCCGTTTTTCTTTTGTTAATGCTGACAGCATTTCAAGTTTCGTTTGCTGCATTCCCATCAACAGGTATTCAGGTCGATTGTTCAACAATTGATTGTCTGCCAATTTCACTTCCGGAACTACCAGCTGGTCGGCACTTGAGATAGTTAAATCTGTCAGCACTTGCAGGCTTGCCATCAAGGCCCTCATATCTTCCTTTTTCTCCACTATTTGCTGAAGGGCCAGGTGATATTCCACCCTGAGTGCATCTACATCCGAACCCAGCAGGGAACCATTTTCATAAGCCACTTCAGCCTCTGCAACAGTCACTTCGAGGTTTTTCTTCAGTACATCCAAAATTTCCATCGTTTTCCGCAACAGCACAATCCCAAAATACAGTTGGTTTATTTGTTCCTTTAACTGATAAAACTCAATTTGAAGTTTTTGATGTGCGATCCCCAGATCAGCATCTTCAACTTTTTTCAAGCTATTGGTCAGACCTCCATCATAAATCATTTGCTCAATATCAAGGTTTAACGCGTACCAGTCTTTGGCGATGGTAGGAATGTTGATACCCGGTACATTGATGGGGACTTTGGTCACGTCCGACTGGTACGAAGCCTGTCCGTTGAGATTTAATGAAGGCAAATAATTGGTTTGGAGATTTTGCTTGTTTAATTGGTTCATCTGCACATTCAAGTCGAGCTGACGGATGTTGGGATAGTTATTAATGGCCGCCGTATAGCAATCGTCCAGGGTAACAACCTGATTTGTTTGAGCAGTTCCTTGTTGAAGGATCCAGAAAAGCAGGAAAACAAAAACCTTTTTCATTTCTCGGCAGGGTTAATAAACAATGAATTTTTTATAAACGTGGTAACATGCTCTGTACGTTCATCGATAAAATGTTGATATTTATCTTCATCGCCATTGAGCATAAATCCCATGATGATGGGTTTGGCTACAAAGGGGAAAATGCACATCGATAAGATATTTACTACCAGGTGGATGGGATTGATTGGACGTATTTTATTTTGAGTTACTGCATTGATTATTAGCTGCTGAAATTTTGAGAAATCAATTCCATTGAGCTTAATCTGCTCTACAATCAACTGTGGGTTTCGGTTCAGCTCATGTAAAACAAAGTCCGGCACAAAGGGACGCTCGCTGATCAGATGAATATAGTTGTGGATCATGTTGTCAATCAGCTCAACAATATCAGTAGAATTGGAGACTACTTCGCTTAACAAGGTGGTGATCCCCGAAAATATTTCTACAAAAACCCGGTCGAAAAGTTTGTTTTTGCTTCGGAAGTAATAATGCAGCAAAGCCTTGTTAATGCCTGCCTCGTCGGCAATTTCCTGCATGCGTGCGCCGTCCATTCCTTTCAGGATAAACACCTTGCAAGCTGCATCAATAATTTTTTGTTCCGTATTCTCAGTAACGCTAACCATTTGTTTTAACTGTTTGGTTAAATCGAATGGGCAAATGTACATTATTAAAGATGGGGTTGTCAAGTATTTTGGGAAATAAATTTTAGAGAACAGTTAATAAATTGATATTCAATAGAATTGAATATCAATTTATGCTTAAAAACCGACTTAACAGAAAGACTCGGAAGAGAAAAACCTATTGATATCCTCTATTCAATGCCCGCAATACTCTGGATTAATTCTAAAATGATGTCAGTTCCTTCTTCGCCTGATCCATAAGGCAAGGCACTTTCAACACACTCAGTAAGGTTGTTATTTTTCAATAACTTTCGGCATTCATTTTTAAGGTATTCTTTAACCGTAGCATTTGAATTAGCAATACTTTCTAACAAATCCGTACAATTGTCCATTATGTAAATAATATCCTCGAAATCATGACTTTGCCGTAGATCGTTCCCTCCTCTACTTTTATGGGCTTCAAATTTGGCTGCTAAATAATACTCTGGAGGAAATACAAATACTTCAGTTCCATAAGTTAAGGTTTTAACAATTTTATTTTCAACGCCTTCTTCGTACCAACTATTTGTGAATCCGAGAATATGTGAATCTGTTGGCATAACATCCACCTTTATATCCTTGTAAACCCACCTGCAGATGGGGGCATCTTTGGAAAGATCGTGCGCAAAACCTTTTGTCCGTAACTCTTTTTCCAGTTTTGCATGCATTTTTCTTGAACTCAACTCAATGACGCAATCTACATCCAAAGTGGGTCGTATTTCAGAAGCAGCCGGATCGGTAACATAAAGTTCTGCTACGGCTCCACCAACAAAGACCACTACTTTATTTAATTCGCCCAATCCTTTTGCTACTGTTTGTAGCATGTCAATATTTGTGCTAGACATTCAGCAGTCGTTTTTCAAGTTCGTCCTTCGCAAATTCTATTTCTCTTACACGGCCCACCCGAAAGGTATCCACAATTACCAATAGTTCATAGAACAACGGATCATCCTGTATAGCTGCTGCAATAGTTTTATAAAGAGGTTCTATTGCCTGCCCTCTCTGGTTGCCTTTGGCATATGGCCATACATATATATCACTCCCATTGGAAATATGTTCTTTAATAGGTGATGCGGAATGTGCCGTAGGAATACCTTTTACCATGGCTCCTGGTTCGGTGGGAAATACATATTTTAGTCCAAAGATCAAAAATTCTTTCAATGCGTTTTTATAAACAGTTCGCTTTTTACTATCAATAAGTCCCGCAATCCTACATCTGTTTAATGCTTCAGATACTTCAGACGGACTAATGTGAAGTGCATTGGCAATGTCAATATTACGCCATTCATTGTCTTGTAGTGCAATGATCTTCATCAATACTACGATATCCTGTGGCCGCATTCCATTGTGTTTCTTCATCATTCTTATCTTTGATTCGCGATTCGCGAATTGCAAATATAGCTATATTATTATCCTATACAAAATTTATACTTCTGGAATGAACTTCAAATGTAGACAATTTACCATAACCAACTCTATCATTATAAACACAGCCTGTATCAATGTTTATTACATTTTTATTACTATGCACAACTTCTTTAAGGAGATCATACTTAACAGGACAATGTCCATGAATAATTGTCCTGTTTCTTAAAATTGGATGAGTATAGTGATCTCTGCATTTCCAAATCATATGATAAGTATCCTCAAATGGATTTTCAATGCTATCATTAAAACCTGCGTGTACAAAAAGGTATTCTTCAATCGAATAAAAGAGGTTTAAACTCTTAAAAAAATCAATGTATTTGGATTGAAGATTTGTTGGCGAATTGATTCCAAAACTTTTCAATGTTTCTGCGCCTCCGTTTTGAATCCATAGCGGAACTGCATCATTGTTTTTATATGCATCAAGTAACATGGCTTCATGATTACCTAAAAGGGATATGACATCAAAACCTTTATCCTGCAACTCAATAATATAGTCTACAACCTCTTTGCTTTGAGTTCCACGGTCGACATAGTCACCAAGCAAAATGACCTTGTCTCCATGCTTAATACGGATAGTCTCCTCCATTAATCGTTTAAATGAATCGGAACATCCATGAATATCACCAATAGCAAATAGTCGATTATTCATAAATCACACATATTGAGAGATTTTTACTATTTTATCTAAAAGTTGTATGCAACACGATATTATTAAGTCTCAGAGACCACCACATGCCAAAAGGTATTCCAATCCCAATATCCGATTCCATAAAAACACCCATCATAGGAGTAGGTCATTTTCAGGTTATAGGCAATCATCAAAGCAATAATCAACCAAAAGATTGATTGAATAAGCCAGCCTTTTTTTATGATGCTTTGGTATCCATATCCAAGTGCAAGCGCAAAAAGTGCATAATACTCAACAAAATTCCGGGCACCAAAGGAACAACCAAATTCGGGCTGCCACCAGCACGAAAGCACATAGGATAACACCAAAAAGAGGATTCCTATCAGCGCACCGTTGCTTCTGCTCTGCTTTTGGAATATCATGTATACAATGGAAAAAAGCATGATCAGGACCAGAGGAGAATACAACAACAGTCCATTTTTTGGGGAAAACCAGGTAATCATCAGTTGGGGATTTAACCAATTGAAACCCTCATTGCCATACGAATAGCTTATAAAAGAACCTGTTAAATATTTCCAGTAAAACAGCTGCGGACTCAGCATGACAAAAACTGAGATTAAAATTATTCCCAACGTTTTGATTCGAAAAACAGAGCCCAGTCTTCTTTTGATATCATTCCTGTTTTGAACATCCAGAAAGAACGTCCCGATAAGGAATATTACATTCAACGGGCGTAAAAGGATGATCAGTCCTGCGATCATCGAAATAATAACCAACCGCAATATTTGCTTGTTCTCCTTTTCGCGGAATCGCTTCCTCAAATATAAATAGCCTGAAAACAGAGCAAATGAGTACACATGCGACATCCCTGTTTCATCAATGGCATAGTAATACAAATTGGTTCCCAACACCAATGAAGCCAAAACTAAAACCGTGACAGAAATTTTAAAATAATTCCTTAATAAGAGGTATAAAAACAGGATGCCCGCCAACAGATAAAACACAGCAGCCACATCAACCGCCCGGTGATAAACAGGAGAAAACCCATCAGTTTTCTGTTGGAGAGGGGTTGCTAAAACGTCTGCTAAAAAGTAAAAGGGTATTTGCATCAGCGCCACCCCACAGGTATATTTTGTTCTGATTTTGTGGTCTTTCAAGTCAAGGGAAAAACCGTTTCCGGTCCTGACATCCATCGAATCGGGGAATTCGTCAGGATTGAAAGCATACTTAAAAGTCGCCGGCAAATACACATAATAGCCTGCTTTATCTGCCCAAATTTCACTATGGTAATTAAAATATCCCGATTTGCTGTGCCGGTTAAAGGTCAGGAATATCATGATGCCCAGCAGCAGGATCAGGATTGAATACAAGAATTTCTTTTCGGTTTTTTTCATTTGAGAACGTACTCAATTGGTGATCTTTTTGAAAGTTACTATTGATGTTATATTGTTCATTTAAATCTGTTCAATTAATACTGTTTTCAACCATTCGAAAGCCTTATTCTGATTATATTCTATTCCAGACCTTAACAATGCTTCCATATCACCGATAAAGTCGGCATCATTTTCCTTCTCTTCGATATTCAATAAGAACTCTTTCTTACCTGGCGGTCTGTTGCCAGTTGCAAACATTATATATTCATTGAAGCATGTTAATATTTTCTTAAAGTCCAATTCAAAGTTTAGGCGGGAATAATCCAAATCGAATAAATCCCTGCCTTTGCTTCGTTGATAAAGTGCCCTGAGTTTTGTTCCCAGCAGTTCATTGATGTTGTATGTCCTAATTTTTGCATCTCCAGAAAACCACTCGCTTTCAACTTCAAAAGGGAAATCAACCCAATCTAAAACATTAAAATGCTCCTTACAATTTATTTCCAATTTCAATCGCATTCGTATTTCTTCATATTCCGATGTGAATCGATATAAAGCTTTCGCTCCGTGACCACGAACCTGAGTTGTTCTTTTTTCTTCAAAAAAGGTAACAACCTCACCAATTCTTTGCATTATTGGCTTTATAGGACCCGGTTTTATTTGAACTAAATCGATGTCTTCAGAATATCTGGCTGCAGGATTGAGATATAATTTGTGTAAAGCGGTTCCTCCTCTGAAAGCAAGATTTTCTCTGAGAAACTCATCTGAGAAGATTTCTACCAAAGCTCTGGAAATAATTAAATCCTGCTCCACCTGTGCAAACTCATTCCACGGAGCATGATGTTGCCATTTTGCTATGTATGGACGAGGTATCATAAATCACTTTCCAATTTTGTGTTTACATCCACTTTCCACCTATTATTTACAGCCCCGGGTTTTTCAGTTGACTTTGGGCTAAGCAAAACCGGAAAGAAATTTGTGGTTTTTAAATTTATAAATATTTTTTCCTGAAAATCTTCATTAACACCAAATTCTTCTAGTAAAAAGCCAAATCTTTGTAATGTGCTTTTACTTGGATACCAGCTCAAAAGCTCAACTAAATCCGATTCATTCAATTCTTCTGACAACTCTTCAATAACAGCAAGCATTCTGTTTATCCCACCTAACTTTGTTTGATGATGAATTAAATCAACAATTGTAAGTGCAGGACTTGAAATTTTATATATACCAGCATCGGATTTATTTATTTGAACATTTTTGTCAGACCAGTAACTTTTTGTGAAAAAACGAATATCAATTGCGCTTTTTGATATGTTGTTGAGCTTTGGTTTCTCAGTTATTATATAATCTCTTTGAACCTGTTGGTGGCTGGCTCCATGAAATTTTGCGGCTGAAAAAAGAGCAACATAATAATTCCTGTCTAAATATTTGAAAAGTTTCTCGCAATAAAGCTGAATTGGCAGTTTTTGTACTGATGAATATCTTGGTGTTATAATGAGATAAAAACCTTTTCGAAGGTTGACTATTTCTTTTTTAGCAATTAGTCGAGAGACTTCACTTTTTATGGAAGTCTCGCTTTTATGGATATTCTCAATTAATTCATTTAAGGAGAATGAATATTCCTCGTAGGATAATAATTGTTTTATGTAATTTGCGACTGTCAATTTTAGTAGAATTTAGACAAAAATACTTAATTTCAGTAATATTCTATAATTATTACTTATTTTTTTCTTATTGAGTGTGGCAAAATTTTACGCACTAATCTTTTTATAAACCCAATTACTACTCTGAAACCAACAAAACCAGGAAAAATTGGCTTAAACCCAAATGCCCTGAATTTCTTTTAAATATCCGTTTCCAACCGTTTAAAAACGCTTAAACACGTAAGTAAATGGTTATTAACCGAGTAACCTCTTGGGGTCGACATATCTTTGCTCCATCAATTGTTCATCGAAACTTTTAACTCACTATTTATTAATTAATTATTTACTATCATGACAACTTTAAGAAACTCAGTTCAACTGATCGGCCGCCTGGGAGCAGACCCAATCACCAAAAAATTTGGTGAAAACAATTCCATCACCAGTTTCAGACTGGCTACTACCGAATCGTTTAAAAACAAAGACGGCGAACGCGTTACCGATACCCAATGGCATCAGGTAGTGGCCCGCAATGGCAATGCCCGCGTAGCCGAAAAATACCTGCAAAAAGGACATGAGGTGGCTGTTTCAGGAAAACTGATCAACCGCTCGTGGGAGGACAAAGAAGGAAAAACACACTACATCACGGAAGTGGAAGTAAAAGAACTGGTATTGCTCGAGAAAAAAGCTAAGCCTGCCTGAACTTCCCTAAGAAACTTTAACCTGCTATTGATTTTAAAGTCCGGATCAACTGTGATTCGGACTTTTTTTTCGTGCCTCAAGAAAACCCCGGATATTGGTTTTTATGCTTTCAGATAAAAATGGTTCCTGAAGGGCTTTTTCAATTAAATGAACGTTTAAGGTTCCTCCCCTAAAAAGACTGAACACCTGGGCCACAGTAATATTACCAATGTCTTTTGGATCGAGCAAAACAACTTCATCAGCCACTTTTACAAACCCTTCTTCCAACACCCTGAAATAAGCACCGGGGAAATCCGCCACTTGAAATTGTTTCACCATGCTCATGTCATTAAACCGGATTCCCAATTTATAGCATGGAATACGTGGCTGCGAAACCTGGATCAAAGCGCCTCCTACTCTAAATTCTTGTCCGATAAACAAGTTGGTTTCATCCAGACCCTCAATGGTCAGGTTCTCGCCAAACATCCCCGGAAGCATTTCTTTTTCAGGATATTGCTTTTTCCAAAAAGCATATCCACCCAATCCATAAGCATAACAGGCTTTGTCGATTCCACCATGATAACGCCGATCAACCACATGATCGTCTTTTACTCCAGATTTGGCAAGAAAAATGGGCACTTTAGAAGAATATTTGTAAATACCCGTTTCCTCATTTTTACCATTGTAAACAATGGGGGTTCGTACTCCAATATTTACCGAAACGACTTTCACAAGCACGTAAATTAAAGCAGGCCCATTTCAAGTTTTGCTTCTTCTGACATCATCTCCATGTCCCAGGGGGGTTCAAAAGTGATTTCAAGATTGACCTCTGTAACACCTGTGAGGAATTCGATTTCTTCCTTTACCTGGGCCGGTAAACTTTCGGCAACAGGGCAGTTGGGTGCTGTAAGCGTCATCACCACCTTCACGTGTCCGTTTTCCTTTACATCAACCTCGTATATAAGCCCAAGTTCGTATATATTAACGGGAATTTCAGGATCGTAAATATTCTTGGTTACGCGAATGATTTTTTCTGTCAGTTCACGGATTTCATCTGGGTTCATCATAGCTGATTTGATTTTAACTGAAAAGCCCTGGCATAGAGTTGAATTTGTTTGATCATGGAAGCCAGTCCATTGGCACGGGTTGGCGAGAGGTGCTCTTGCAAGCCAATGCTTTCCAAAAATAAAAAATCAGCTTCCAAAATTTCCTTCGGAGTATGGTTTGAAAGAATTCGAATCAACAACGAAACAATGCCTTTGGTAATTACGGCATCGCTATCGGCTGTAAAAACAATCTGCCCTTCCTGTTCTTCGGCATGCAACCAAACACGCGACTGGCATCCTGAGATCAGGTGATTGTTGGTTTTAAATTGTGAGTCTATCACCGGAAGGTCCTTTCCCAGTTCTATGAGGTAGGCGTATTTGTCCATCCAATCATCAAACATCCAGAATTCCTCCACTACGGCCTGTGCTTTTTCTTTTATTGTCATTTCAAATTTAGTTTTCAGTTTTACAACAACATATTAATAGCCTTTTTCAGGGAGTCGATGAAATAATCCACTTCGAGAAGTGTATTATACAATCCAAAAGAAACCCGGATGGTTCCATTTATACCAAACGATTCCACCAAAGGTTGTGCACAATGATTCCCGGTACGAACTGCTATGCCCATCTGATCGAGCAATGTGCCCAGGTCGTAAGGGTGAATGTCCTCAACAATAAATGATATTACCGCCGTTTTTTGTTTTGCCTGACCAATGATTTTAATACCGGGAATTTCTAAAAGTGAAGATGTGGCATGTTCCAGCAAACCATCTTCGTGTTGTTGAATATTTTTTATTCCGAGAGTGTCCAGGTAGCGCAATGCCTTTTCCATTCCCAACACATCTGCCACATTGGGTGTGCCGGCCTCAAATTTATAGGGTAACTTGTTAAAAATAGTTTTGACGAAGCTTACCTGATCAATCATTTCACCACCAAACTGACAGGGAGGTAATTTGTTCAGCCATTCGGATTTTCCGTAAAGTACCCCTGTTCCCATGGGACCATAGGCTTTATGTGCCGAGAAGGCATAAAACTCACAATCTAATTCCTGCACATCCACCTGAACGTGGGCAATGGCCTGAGCTCCGTCAATTAATACCGGAATGTTGTATCGATGAGCTTCTGCAACGAGTTCTTTTACAGGATTGATGGTTCCCAGCACATTGCTGATGTGGGTGAAAGCAAGTATTTTTACTTTCTGTGAAAGCATTTTTTTTGCAACAGGCATGTCCAGCGTACCATCTTCCAATACCGGAATCACATATAAGCTTGCTTCTTTGTTTTTACATAATTGTTGCCAGGGAACCAGGTTGCTGTGGTGTTCCATGGCAGTAATCAGGACTTCATCCCCCTTTTGGATGAAGGGATGGAAGCTTGAAGCGACCAGATTGATGGAATCGGTAGTGCCACGCGTAAAAATGACTTCCTCCGTTTTCAGGGCATTAATGTAATGCGCGATAAAATTTCGGGCTCCTTCAAAACTAACTGTGGCCAGGTTGCTCAAATGATGTGCGCCCCGGTGAACATTGCTGTTTTCCGTTTCGTAATATTCTACCAACCTGTTAATGACCTGTCGGGGTTTTTGTGTAGTGGCTCCGTTATCGAAGTACACCAAGGGTTTTCCGTGCACCTGCATCGACAGGATAGGAAAATCATTACGCAATTGGTTAACAGGAAAGGTCATGTTTTAAATTTTACTCATATCAATTTCAAATTCCATGGGGATGTCCGGTGTTGAGCAATGCAACACGCATTTTTCACAAATGGATAATTCGCCACGCAGACGTTTTTTAACCATGTCTTCAATACTCACGCGAAGTGGCTGTATGTCAATCTTATCAGCTACTTCAGCTGCAAAAGCGTACATCAGCAACAAACGGGCATCCCGCTTACAAATACCGCGTTGCATCAGATAGAACAAGGCATCATGATCGAGCTGGCCGATGGTGGCACCATGGCTGCATTTTACATCATCTGCATAAATTTCCAAAAAAGGCATGGTATCCACCTTGGCGGTAGAAGTCATGAGGATATTGTTGTTTCGCTGAAAAGCATTGGTTTTCTGGGCATCCCTGCCCACAAGAACAAACCCATTAAAAATGGCAGAGGATTCATCATCCAACACCCCTTTGAACAATTCAGAACTATTGCAATTAGGAACAGCATGGTTTACAAACACCTGGTTATCTACCTGTTGTTTTTTATCCATGAGGTAAATACCATTTAAATCCGCCTCAGCGCCTTCACCTTGCAAATCCACATTCAGTTCGTTTCGGATAGCGCCACCATTTAAGGTGATCACATTCACTTTTAAACGGCTGTTACGTTGCTGAACTACAGAAGTGCTGTTTATCAGAAATGTATGGTTGTTAATATTTTGTAACTTATACAAATCGAGGCTGGCGTTTTCACCGATAAAAATCTCGGTAACCGTATTGATCATACTGGATTGATGATTGACAGAGTCATCGCAATGCATGAGCGACAAATGGCTGTTCTTACCTAATATCACCAGGTTGCGCGAGTTGATCATCAGCTTTTGTGTATCATTCACCATTTTAATCAACTGGATTGATTCCTCAACATGCACCTGATCGGGAACATAAATAAATAAACCATCATTAAAAAAGGCGGTATTTATATGCGAATAACCATGCAAATTGTATTTTGCGATTTTGCCAAAATGCCGTTCAAATAATTCAGGAACCTCTTTTTGAGCCGTCTGTATGCTGCCAATCACCACCCCATTGTCCATGGTGCGCAATGTTTTTTTCTCTGAGGTATAATACCAACCATTGAGCAATGCCTCCACTTGGGTGGTAAAACCATGAATGGAACATTGAAATATTTCGTTTACTTTTTGTGTATAAGTTGGCTTTGAACTAACTACCTCATAAGATTGCTCACTTACCTGATCAAATTTGGAGTTTCGCCATTTCTCGTTTAAGCGGCCGGGCAATCCTGTTTTCCTGAATGCTTCAAAAGCGAGCATACGTGCCTCCGTCACCTTAGTTATTTCGTTTGAAGATCGACTCAGGGAACTTTCAAACGAGTTTAGCAGGCCGGACTCCAGGATCGAATATTTTTTTTCTGATGGATTCATATCAAATTTACCTCTTTGCATTCAGTTTTACTACTTAAGCCAGTCGTATCCTTTTTCTTCAAGTTCGAATGCCAGCTCTTTTCCTCCCGATTTCACAATGCGGCCATCGTACATAACATGTACAAAATCGGGTACAATAAAGTCAAGCAGTCGTTGGTAATGTGTAATTACCACGAAACCATTGTCGTTCGATCGCAATGCATTAACGCCTTTAGCAACTACTTTCAGCGCATCAATGTCCAGACCCGAATCGGTTTCATCTAAAATGGCCAGTGCAGGTTCCAACATGGCCATTTGAAAAATTTCATTTTTCTTTTTTTCTCCACCTGAGAACCCTTCGTTTACAGAACGGTTGTTCAATTTTGCCTGAATTTCGACCAATTGCTTCTTTTCTTCCATTCTTTTCAGGAATTCTCCTCCGGTGAGGATGGGCAAACCTTCGAATTCATGTTTGGCATTTAAGGCTGTCCGCATGAAGTTGGTCATGCTAACTCCCGGAATTTCCACCGGATACTGGAAGCTTAAAAAAACCCCTTTGTTTGCCCGTTCGTTGGGGAGCATCTCATTGATTAACTCCTCTTTATACCAAATTTCGCCCTGGGTGATTTCATAACCATTGCGCCCGGTAATGGCAGCGGCTAACGTACTTTTGCCGGTTCCGTTGGGACCCATGATGGCATGAACTTCCCCTTCGTTTACGATCAGGTTTAACCCTTTTAATATTTCTTTTCCATTAATGGAAACATGAAGATTATTAATATTCAGTAGCATTCTACTCTTTTTTTATTAAATAACTATCTAATTAAATGACGTTTAGCCTACACTTCCCTCCAGCGTGATGGCCAATAATTTTTGAGCCTCCACAGCGAACTCCATGGGAAGTTTGTTGAGCACTTCTTTGGCATAACCGTTGACGATGAGTCCGATGGCTTTCTCCGAATCGATTCCGCGTTGCTGACAATAAAACAGTTGGTCTTCCGAAATTTTGGATGTGGTAGCCTCATGTTCAACCACAGAGGTTTCGTTTCCGGCGTTGATATAGGGGAAAGTATGTGCTCCACATTTACTTCCAAGCAACAGCGAATCGCATTGTGAGAAATTACGCGAATTGCTCGCTTTTTTGGCAATGCGAACCATCCCCCGGTAGCTGTTGTTGCTAAATCCGGCAGAAATTCCTTTTGAAATAATGGTGCTCTTTGTGTTTTTACCCAGATGAATCATTTTTGTTCCGGTATCAGCCTGTTGGTAGTGATTGGTAACGGCTACCGAATAAAACTCACCAATGCTGTGGTCACCTTTTAATATGCAGGATGGATATTTCCAGGTAATGGCAGATCCCGTTTCAACCTGTGTCCAGCTGATTTTCGAATGATCGCCTTTGCAAATACCCCGTTTTGTAACAAAATTATAAATACCGCCTTTCCCGTTTTTATCGCCCGGGTACCAGTTTTGTACCGTGGAATATTTTACCTCCGCTCCTGCTTCTGCAATTATTTCCACAATGGCGGCATGTAATTGGTTTTCATCACGTTGAGGCGCAGTACAACCCTCCAGGTAACTTACATAAGCATCTTCGTCAGCCACCAGTAAGGTACGTTCGAACTGGCCGGTATTAGCGGCATTAATTCTGAAATAAGTGGATAACTCCATCGGGCAGTGCACTCCTTTGGGGATATAACAAAACGAACCATCACTAAAAACGGCTGAATTAAGGGCAGCAAAAAAGTTGTCACGGTACGGAACCACGCTACCCATGTATTTTTTTACCAATTCTGGATATTCTTGCACTGCTTCGCTGAACGAACAAAAGATGATGCCATGTTTCGATAGCGTTTCTCTAAAAGTAGTTTTTACCGAAACACTATCAATGACCGCATCTACAGCAACTCCGGCGAGAACTTTTTGTTCTTCAAGCGAAATGCCCAGTTTTTTAAAGGTGTCGAGCAGTTCAGGGTCTACTTCGTTCAGACTTTCGAGCTGCTTTTTCTTTTTTGGAGCTGCATAATAGATGATATCTTGATATTTGATTGGAGGATGATGCAGGTGGGCCCAGGTTGGTTCTTCAATGGTAAGCCAGTGTTGAAATGCTTTTAACCGAAATTCGAGTAGCCATTCAGGTTCGTTTTTTTTTGCAGAAATAAACCGGATGGTTTCTTCCGTTAACCCAACGGCGGCAGTATCCATCTCAATATTTGTATAAAACCCATACTGATATTCTTTTGATGTAACTTCCTCTAATATATTGTTCTGATCTTTATCTTCATTCATTTTGTTCCTATTTAGAACTATTTTAAATAAAATTGCAAAAATACGAATTATAAATCAAATGAGGGGTGTGTTTATCGAATTTCGATGCATACCATTACCATTTAAATGGTTAGCCCATCTTTTCGCCACAAAGACTCAACGGGCACCGGGAAACACGATGATTAAAGCAGGATAACCTTAAATTCTTCGTGACTTTTAAAAAATGATTCTCAGGAAATATTAACTCATTGTATGGAGTTCGTCTGCCATAATTTTAAGAGCGAATTCAAGGGTAATGGTCAATTCCTCAACCAAGGCCGACACCTCACGCTGATGTACGTCATCTTTTGAAAAGAGTTCCAATGTCCTGATGACCTTCATGGCTTGTTGCAAATCGAACACATCAAGTGATGGTTTTATCCGATGGGCAATGGTGGCTACCTCATCAAAGCAACCTCTGGCGGCATTCTCCTTAAGCAATACCAGTTCAGGCGGAATGGTTTCCAGAAAAAGCCCAATCATTTCAATCACTTGTTGTGGATCGTCTCCTAAAAAACCGGATAGTTTTTTCAGGTTATATGGTTTAGGTTCGTGAGTGTTCATCCAATTTCATTATTTTTTAACATTCGGTAAATGGTCGATTTGCCGATGTTGAGTTTTTTTGCTGTAACCACCACGTTGTTGTCGTTTTTTTCAAGAAAATAATTCACGATACGCTTGTTATACTCCTCAAGAGTGCATTCGTTGAACAGAAAATTTGAAATAGAATCAGTTGTGTTAAAGTTAATGCTTTCGGGACCAATCTCGGTGGTATCAGAAAGCACTACTGCCAGTTCTATTACAGCCTTTAACTCACGCACATTTCCGGGATAACCATAACTCATCAGTTTTTCCTGCGCTTTAAGACTGATGTTTTTCTTGGGTAAATTGTTTGCTTCGCAAAATTCATCTGTAAAATATTTGGCTAACACGATGATGTCATTACCACGCTGCCTTAAGGGTGGTAATTCGATGGGTAATCCGAGTAACCGATAATAAAGATCTTCCCTGAAATTTCCATTCTTAACCTCGTCAGCCAGGTTTTTATGAGTAGAAACAATTAATCTGATATCAAGCTTAATGAGCGTATTATCTCCGAGGCGTGAGAGCTCGTTTTCCTGCAATACCCTCAACAGTTTTGACTGCATATTTAGGCTCATCTCGCCAATCTCATCCAAAAAAATGGTGCCTCCGTTGGCTTGTTCAAATTTCCCTATCTTTCGGGTGCTGGCACCCGTAAACGCACCTTTTTCATATCCAAATAATTCACTTTCAATAAGTTCAGAAGGTATGGCCGCCACGTTTACGGCCACGAATGGTTGGTTGGCCCTGGTAGAGTTGTAATGTATGGCCTTTGCCACCAGTTCCTTTCCGGTTCCTGTTTCGCCAATAATCGAAACGGTAATCCGTGCTTTTAGAGCACGATCCATCAGAGAAAAAACATTTTTTATTGCCGTACTATTTCCTTTTATGTTGGTAAAATTGTATTTCTTCCCAACTTCTTCTTTTAGCACGGTGATTTCCCGTTTTAATTGCTTGTTCTCACGGATTTTATTGGCCACGTTCCAAAGCCTGTCCTGCGTATCCTGATCCTTAACGAAATAGTCGTAAGCCCCTTCTTTCAACAGGTAAACAGCCGTCTTTACATCCTCCTGCCCCGAAACAATAACGATGGGCAGATCAGGGTAATCAAAATGAACTTTTTTTAGGATACTGTCGCCCGAAAAATCGGGTAATCGATAATCCAATGAGATCATATCCGGCTTAAGGTGAAGATTTGTCAGACAATCCTTTCCTGTTAGATACAAATAAACTTCATTTTCAGGATTAAGTTGTAAATGGCGTTTTAACAATTCTCCATAAAAACGGTCGTCCTCAACAATAAATATTTTAAATGAACTCATAAAGTTAGGTGTTTATGGGTTGTGACACACTGAGAGTTTCAACAAATGTAGTGCGTTTTTCCAATTGTTGGAATTAATTACAAACATTTCACTTAAAATATTTCAAGGGCATTGTTTCTTTAACGACTCACAAAGGCATGATAAGACCATCTGGTTGTTTTTGATTAATTTCGCGGCCACTAAACTCGCTTAATGAAGGTAATTTTTAGATTTTTTAAACGCTTTCTCCTGGTGATGCTGGTCATGCTTATTGGCATGCTCCTGATGTTCTACCTGTTAGCACCTGTTTATCAATTTTCCGGACCGGTTCCTTTTTCAGGGAAAAAAATCTACAACCCATATACCAACATGAGATCTTCTGACTGGAAAAAATATAATTTCCAGGTGCAATCAAAAGCCTGGATGGGCATTACCTCAGGACGTGACAATACCAACACGCTGATCGACAGTATTTATCATCAGCTGGGTTACGATCATGTTGCTACTTCTGATTATCAAAAGATTAACTCTTACCAAAGTGAACAACCCGCCTATATACCTACCTATGAGCATGGATATAACGCGTTTAAAACACACCAGGTTTGTATAGGCGCAAAAAAAGTATTGTGGACGGACCTTATTTTGTGGCAAAGCTTGAGTATGAAACAATGGATCATTGATTTACTCCAAAAAGATTCACGGTTTGTTGTGCTTGCCCACCCGTTGCTGCGCAATGGCTATACAATAAACGACATGAAATACCTCACCAATTACCAGGGAATTGAGGTACTCAATAACTTGCGGGTGAGCCTGGAACATTGGGATGAGGCACTTGGATCGGGCCAAATTGCATGGATTATCAGCAACGATGATGCTCATGATGTTCGAAACTCAAACGAAGTTGGCAGACGATTCACATTGATTAATTCGCCTTCGACAAACAATGAAGACATCATGGCTGCCCTGGAAAAAGGCAATGCCATCGGAGTTGATTTTTATCGCATCAGCGACGAACCCATGGAGGAAAAAATCATCCGGTCACGAATTCTTCCCTCCCTTATAAGTGTTGAGGTTAGCCATGACAGCCTGATAGTAACCATCGATAGCCTGGCAAAAGAAATACGATTTGTCGGCCATGGCGGTAAATTGCTTAAAACTGTGCATCATACCAACCTGGCGTTTTTTGTTATTCCAATAACAGAGCCATATGTAAGGACTGAAATAGAATTTGATAGCCACAGTGTATTTTACCTGAACCCGATGATCCGGTACAGTGGTAACGACTTAATAACCAGTAAAAAGGCCTCCATCAACCCATCAGCCACGCTCAGGTTAAGAATACTGTACTTTATTCTGGCACTTGTTATGGCCTATCTCTACAGACGATATCGCATTAAAAACTAAACGAACTCATGTAAAACAGGATGACAAAAAAAGTTGATTATACCCGTTACCTGATCATTCTTATGGTATTATCAGCCCTTGTCAGGGGAATAATTGCCTCTGTCATTGAACTTGGTAACGATGAAGTATATTATCGGCTCTATGCCATGTACCCCGATTGGTCGCATTTCGACCATCCATTGATGGTAGGTAGTGTGATCCAATTCTTTAGTTTGAACCTTTTATTTACCAACGAGTTATTTATCAGGATGGGATCCATTGTGTTTGGAACCATCAACCTTTGGCTGATGTTCCAGATTGGCAAAACCATTCGTGATGAACGTACCGGTTTTATAGCAGCCTTGTTATATACCTCATCGGTTTATGGGTTCATCATCACTGGTATTTTCATCCTGCCCGATACGCCACAAGGATTGTTCTGGCTTTGGTCGTTGTATTTAATGATGAAAACCTTACCGGGTTGTCCACGTATATACGAACACCGAAATAACATGATACAGCTGGGTGTGGTCATGGGCCTTGCCATCTTATCAAAATATTCTTCAGTATTTCTATGGGGAGGGGCTGTTCTTTATTTGGTGTTTTTCAACCGAAAATGGTTTAACAGCAGGTACCTGTATTATGCCCTGATCGCATCAACAGTTTTGGCTTTGCCTATTCTGATATGGAACCTGCAAAATGATTTCGTAAGTTTTACCTGGCAAAGTGAGCGGGTTAATATGGCCGGGCAAACCATTCGTTTTGATTACATGCTTACCGAACTCGTGGGGGAAATTTCATATAACAACCCCATTAATTTTATGCTGATTGTGCTGGCCGTGATTGCCTATTTCAGGGGAAAAATGACCATCAATAAAAGTGATGCCCGGGTCATGCTTCTCCTGAGTTTACCTCTCATCGGTACTTTTCTGGTTTTTTCTTTCTTCCGAAGCACATTGCCACATTGGACAGCTCCCGGTTATACCACCCTGATTCCTCTGACTGCTGCCTGGCTAACAGAAAAAGCACCAAACCGCCTGATCCCAAACTCAATAAAAGCGGCCTTGGGATTGTTGGTCCTGACACTCATACTGGGTATTGCTCAAATAAAAACCGGTTTAATTCCACTAGATAAAACGATCCTTTTTGAAAAGATAGGTGAAGGGGATCCTTCCCTCGATATGTTTGGTTATTCAGAAGCAGGAAAGGTTTTTGTGGAGATTGTACAACGCGATCGTAGAAATAATCAGATGAATGAAGAGGCCTTTTTGGTAGGAACCAACTGGTTTCCACTGGCCAATTACGACTACTACGCCGCCACACCCGCAAGAATAAAAAGTCGTGGTATCAACACCCTCGACCGCCTTCACAAGTATGCATGGATCAACCACATTGAAGGCGGATTTAAGTTGGGTTGGGATGCTTACTATTTAACCGACAGCCGTGATTTTAAGGCTCCCGACAGCACCCTTCGCAGTTATTTTGAAACCACCATCCCGGCAGACACCATCCAAATATCCCGAGGCGGCAAAATAGCAAAACGGGTATTTGTTTACAGGATGAAAAACCTGATCAAACTGCCTGATGATCCGTTACAACATGAATGAATAAATTTCCGGCACACTTTTATTAAGTTTGCTTCTTGTGTCGTGCATTCAATCGGTACCTAAAACCATGAAGGAACAAAAAGTAGAAAAAATAAATGTTTATCAGGTGTTTACCCGCCTTTACGGGAATAAAAACACTCATTACAAGCCCTGGGGAACCATTGAAGAAAATGGAGTAGGCAAGTTCAACGATTTTAACGACAAGTCTTTGTCGGAAATAAAAAAAATGGGGATCACCCATCTTTGGTTTACGGGTGTTCTACATCATGCCGTTATCCGCGATTATACAGCTTTTGGCATCACCAATGATGATCCTGATGTGGTAAAGGGCCGTGCCGGTTCACCCTACGCAGTAAAAGACTATTACAATGTAGATCCCGATCTGGCAGTGGATCCGGCACAACGCCTGCAAGAATTCGAAGCACTGATCAAACGCACCCACAACCACGATCTCAAGGCAATCATTGACATCGTGCCCAACCACGTGGCACGCAATTATCAGTCAGTTTCCAATCCGGACGGTACCGAAGACTTTGGCGCTTTGGATGACACTTCCGTGGAATATGCCCGTAACAACAATTTTTATTATGTCCCCGGTCAGGATTTTCAAGTTCCTGATTTTTTAAATGGCTATGAACCACTTGGAGGAGAACCCAACCCGCTTTCAGACCATTTTTTTTACGAAAGTCCGGCTAAATGGACCGGAAATGGATCGCGCGAAGCCAAACCCGGCTTTTACGACTGGTACGAAACTGTGAAAATCAATTACGGAATCCGTCCCGATGGATCTAAAGATTTTGAAACCCTTCCGGCAGAATATGCTCAAAAAGATTACAAGGAACATGCTGTCTTTTGGGCAGATAAACAGGTGCCCGATTCGTGGAAAAAATTCCGTGATATTGCTCTTTATTGGATCGACAAAGGCGTAGATGGTTTCCGCTACGATATGGCCGAAATGGTACCCGTTGAATTCTGGAGCTATATGAACTCATCGATTAAAATGAAAAACCCAAGGGCTTTTTTGCTGGCCGAAGTGTACAATCCATCTCTTTACCGGGATTACATTTTCATGGGAAAGATGGATTACCTTTACGACAAAGTGGAGCTTTACGATATACTGAAACACATCATGCAGGGATATGGAAGCACCGACAATCTGGTTCCAATCCAGGAGGGCCTGGCTGATATCGAGCACCACATGCTGCATTTTTTAGAGAACCATGACGAACAACGTATTGCCAGCATCGGTTTCGTCGGAAATGCGCAAAAAGGCAAGCCCGCTATGGTGGTTTCAACCTGTTTAAGTACCGCTCCAACCATGTTGTATTTTGGGCAGGAAGTGGGCGAACCCGGTGACGGAAACCCGGGGTTTGGATCTGAAACCCGTACCACTATTTTCGACTATTGGGGAGTGCCCAACCATCAATGTTGGATGAACAACGGCGCTTTCGATGGTGGACAGTTATCGATGAAAGAAAAAAACTTACGTGATTTTTATGTGAAGTTGCTGAATATGGTTAAAGACCACCCTGCCTTCACCGGGAAATATAAAGAAATACACCGCCACAACCGATCCCATACAGCTTACTACAACGATCGTGTTTTTTCTTTCGTCCGATGGGATGAAGATGAAAAGCTCATCATTGTGTGCAACTTCGATGCCGACAGTACCTTTGGTTTTCAACTATCTTTGGATTCGGATCTCATCAAACAATGGCAGCTTAAAAAGGGAGTTTTTCATCTCACTGACCTGCTGAGTGAACAGTTTGATTGCGAACTTATTGTAGATGACCGTGATGCCAGCTTGCGGGTGGATTTAAAGCCTTTGGATTCTGTTATTTTGAAGCTGGAGAAAGGTAACATAGAATAGATAAGAGCCGTTGAAAAACTTTTCAAAAGTTTAATACTTCGGGAAAGTTGTGATCGACATATTCATCACCTGTATTCAATTTTTTTTCTTTTTTCATCACAATAAAAAAAATGACTACCTTTGTTGGATCGTTAGTATGTTCATACATATGAACATTATAATAATGATTTTGTTTTCATCTTGTTTCGTTCATCGAAACATCACCAATAACCAACGAAAATGAAAAAGAGGAGACTACTTGTTATCATGGCTTGTTTGTTCGCCGGTTTTCAACTGTTTAGTCAACAAAGAACCATTACAGGAACTGTGACCGACAACTCCGATGGCAGCACTTTGCCGGGAGTAGCCATTTTAGCCAAAGGAACTACCAATGGTACAGTCACCGATATCAACGGGAAATACAGCTTATCGGTTGACGAATCGGTTAAAGTATTGGTATTTAGTTTTATGGGTATGCGCACCGAAGAACGCGAAATCGGATCCTTGTCTATGGTCAATGTACGCATGGAAAATGACAACATTGGCCTTGACGAAGTGGTAGTGATCGGATATGGTTCAGTAAAAAGAAGCGATCTCACCGGGGCTGTATCTTCTGTTAACATGGACAATCTAAAAGAAATGCCAGCCACGTCGTTTGATAAAAAATTACAAGGTCGTGTTTCTGGTGTACAGGTTACTACCTTATCCGGGCAGCCTGGTGGAGCTACTTCTGTAAAAATTCGCGGAGGAAACTCCATCATGGCGGGAAATGAACCGCTGTATGTAATCGATGGTGTTCTGATGGAAAGCCAGCAGAATTTTTCCTGGATTGGGGGGCCGGCCGAAAATGGGCTTAGCTCCATCAATCCCAGCGACATTGAGTCGATGGAGATATTGAAAGATGCTTCTGCTACAGCCATTTATGGAGCACGTGGTGCCAATGGTGTCGTGATCATCACCACCAAAAAAGGAAAAAAAGGAAAAGACAAAATCACCTTTAGTGCCTTGGTGGGTATGCAGCAAAAAGCTTCATCGGTAGATGTGATGAATGCTACACAGTATGCTAAATTGTACGATGAGGCGGGTTATAACGCAGATCCTGAAGAATATAACCCTCTTTATCCTGATCCTGAATCGCTTGGCAAGGGAACCGATTGGCAAAATGAAATATTTAGAAAAGCACCCATTCGAAACTACCAACTTTCCTTTAGTGGAGGTAATGAGAAAACAACGTATTCGGTAAGCGGCGACTACTTTTCGCAAGAGGGAATTATTGTTGGATCAGACTTTACCCGATACAGTTTTCGGGTTTCCCTCGATCGCCAGGTAAACGACAAACTAAAACTGGGAACCTCCATCGGTTATAATAAAACCATCAGCAATACGGTACCAACAGATACTCCTGGAGGCTTTTTTCCGGGAGTGGTTAATACAGCACTCACTTTCAATCCGGTATTACCTGTTTATGATGCAGATGGAAACTACACCCTAACCGATCCCAACGCAGATGCCTGGCTTGATAACTCGGTGGCTGTAACACGCATTGTGGATGCGGTAAGCAACATTAACCGGGTGCTGGGCAACATCTATTTGGAATATGAATTTATTAAGGATTTAAAATTTAGAACAAGCCTGGCCAGTGACATTTACCATCAAACACAAGACATGTACACACCCAGAACCGTTTACTCTGGTTCATTTAATGGCGGACAAGCCCGATTTGCCACCACCGATTTACAAACCATTCTCGCTGAAAATACATTAAGTTACAACAAGAAATTTGGTGATATTCATCAAATAAACGCGGTAGTCGGATTCACTTTTCAAAATAATAAAAGCCGAAGCTTTATTGACATCGCTACCAATTTTCCAAATGATGTTTTGGGCTATTATGGTATTGAAAACGCTGAGGATTTTCCAAGTATTTACGCTTCTAATGCTGAATCAGCCATTGTTTCATATCTGGGTCGGGTAAACTATAACCTCAAAGAAAAGTACCTCCTTACCGTTACCGGAAGGGTTGATGGTTCTTCACGATTTGGCAGCAATAACCGCTATGCCTTCTTTCCTTCGGTCGCTTTGGCCTGGCGTTTAATTCAGGAAGATTTCATCAAAGAATCGGGAGTTTTTTCGGATCTAAAGCTTCGCATTAGTTATGGCAAAAGCGGGAACGATCGCATCTCCGATTATGCTTATATTCGAACCATTGGCGGAACCACTTACTTTTTTAATGGGGGGTCTCCAGCCTCTGGATTTGCTCCTCAAGTTCCTGGAAACGATAACCTTAAATGGGAAACCACCAATCAGTTTGATGTAGGTATGGATATGGGATTTTTGGACAGCCGTATTTCATTAACAACCGACTATTACTACAAAAAAACGGTAGACCTGCTCTACAACTCCGAAATTCCATACACCACAGGGTATCCGGTTTATTTGGAAAACATTGGAAGCATGAAAAACTCAGGTGTGGAGTTTAGTCTGCGCACAGCCAATCTGGTGAATGCCTTTAAGTGGAATACCGATTTCAATATTTCCTTTAACAGAAATCAAATACTCGATCTTGGAGGGAAAACATTATACGTAAACAACGATACGTATAAACTGAAAATAGGAACCTGGTCGGTTATTCAGGAAGGAGAACAAATGGGGAGTTTCTACGGTCTGGAAGCCGATGGAATTTGGCAGTTGGATCAAGATGCCGAAGCCGCCATCTATGGAAATGAGCCCGGTGATTTTAAATATATCGACCAAAACCACGATGGAGTAATTGATGCCAACGATCGGAAAATTATAGGTCATGCGCTGCCAAAATTCTTTTGGGGGCTAAATAACACCTTCTCATATGGAAACCTGACTTTAGATGTTTTTATTCAGGGACAACATGGCAACCAGATTCTTAACAGCAACCGTTTTGAGTTGGAATCGGGTAACGGACTTTCTAACGCTTCTACTGACATGCTCAATCGTTGGACACCCGATAATCCGAGCAACGAATATGCCCGCGCAAACCGAAATGCCGACTATTTAAAAATGTCGGACCGATATCTGGAAGATGGCTCCTATGTTCGCATTAAGCTAATCACCCTTTCGTACAATCTGCCAAACAAATGGATGTCGGCATTGAAAATCGACAATGCCCGTTTTTATGTCACCGGAGAAAACCTGCTTACCTTCACCAAGTACACAGGTTTCGATCCTGAAGTAAGTCGTTTTGGCTTCGACAATACCCGTATGGGTTACGATTATGGTGGATACCCGTCTGCCAAATCATATATTATTGGAGTAATCTTGAACTTTTAAGCCTACTAAGATGAAAAAGATATTTATTTTTACAGTCATATTAATCATGTTGTTTTCCTGGTCGTGCAATAAGCAGTTGGAGCTGGAACCACATAAAATTTATTACGACAATTTCTATCAGTCAGAACAGGATGCTATAAGTGCGATCAACGCAACCTACAGCTTGCTAACTTATGTAAATCAATACAACAGCTATTTATGGCTGATTCAGGATGTGGGTTCTGATGACTGCAATGCCCGTGAGTCGCTTAATGATCCCAACATTCATCAGTTTAACGACTACAATTTACAAAGCACTAATACATACCTGCAGGGTATTTGGCAAGGATCGTACCTGGGCATTTCCAGAGCCAATATTGTACTTCAAAAAGTTCCGGATATAAAAATGGATTCAACGAAAAAAACTCAAATCCTGGGTGAAGCCCGGTTTTTACGCGGCTTGTTTTACTTCAATCTGGTGAGGTTATTTGGTGATGTTCCGTTGGTTTTAACACCTATTTCATCCGATTTAACCGATGAGGAAGTGTATTTAAAGCGTACTGATAAATCATTGGTTTATGATCAAATTATTGAAGATTTTACCCTGGCCGCGCAAGGTTGCCCAAAAGCATATTACCAGTCCACCGAAAAGGGAAGGGCTACCAAAGGAGCCGCCTTGGGAATGCTGGCCAAGACTCAATTGACCCTGAAACAATGGGATCAGGCCGCCAGTACTTGCAACCAGGTGATGGATTTGGGCGTTTATGACCTATGGGTTGACTTCACCGACAATTTTAAAGATGCCCGCCGCAATGGAAAAGAATCGGTTTTTGCGGCTCAGTTTTATAAAGGAGAAACGAGTCAGAACAACCAGATTGTAATTAGTGGATTACCTTTTGTACAAGGGGTTTTTAATGCGGGAGTTGAAATCATGTTGCCCACCGAAGATCTGCTAAACAGTTTTGAAGAGGGCGATTACCGCAAAGAAGCTACGTTTTTCGATCACTATTGGTACGACACATTTGATCCGCATATTTATAAACACTGGGATCAGGATGCCTATGATGCCGAAGAAACGGCTCAATGCGGTTCCAATTTCGATGTGATGCGTTATTCTGAAGTCCTGCTGATGTATGCCGAAGCACTGAACGAAGCCTCCGGTCCCACGTCCGAAGCTTATACTGCCATCAATCAGGTGAGAGCCCGGGCTAGAAATGGGAACGCCGATGTGTTGCCCGATTTGCAAGGACTTTCGCAGGATGATTTCAGAACCGCTGTGTTGCATGAGCGCCGCATGGAATTTGTTAACGAAGGCATACGTTGGTACGATCTGGTGCGCACGGGTAAGCTCATCGAATATGTTAAACGTGCAAAAGGTGACAAAGCCAATCCCCAAACATTTAATTACGTGTTTCCCATTCCACAACGCGAACTCGACAACAACCACAACCTGACTCAAAATCCCAACTATCAGTAATTCTGGACTATTTACAATAATCATTCACTAAACTGAAACCGTTTGAAATCAAATTTTAATAAATATCCTGTCGTTCAGGTTCGAAAAACAGAAGAGGAGTGTTTGGTTGGCTGGGTCGCGATCACCAGGCAGTTGAATCAGGTATTTGAGGATGAAAACAGCAGAAAAAAGATACTGGTAGTTGATTGCTATCAGGGAACTTGTGAGAAAGAAATACTGAAATCGCTGCTATTGGATATTCATCCCGACAAGATCTTTCTTTCCAAATCCTGTATGCTGCCCGAGCAGGAAATACATGATCTTACCCAAACTGATGTGACCGAAGATCGTATCTTTGGCTATATGACACGGCTTAATCTGGATCAGTTTTTCGATCAGGATAAAATAGATGAGGTTAAAACCCGGATTGCAAATATTCAGGAAGGCATCATCCTTTTATTTGGAATAGGTGCTTCGTTATTGACAGATGAGCCGCATGTTTTAGTATATGTCGACATGGCCCGATGGGAGATTCAATTGCGCATGCGGCGCGATGAGGTCAATAACCTGGGGATTACCAACTTCACGGATACTTTCGAGCGGCAATACAAACGAGGGTATTTTGTTGACTGGCGTGTGCTCGACCGGCACAAGAAAAAACTCATGGGCCGATGGGATTTTGTTCTGGACACCAATACGTGCAATGAACCCAAAATGCTTTCAGGCAGCTTGGTTCGCGAAGGGTTGACTCAGGCAGCTCATCAGCCTTTTAGTCCGGTTCCATACTTTGATGAAGGTCCCTGGGGCGGACAATGGATGAAAGAAGTCTGCGATCTGGATCCTGACAAGAAAAATTACGCCTGGTGTTTTAACTGTGTGCCCGAAGAAAACAGCCTCTATCTTGGATTCGGCAACATAAAATTCGAGCTTCCCTCTGTAAACGTTGTATTTTATGAACCTGTGGCCTTGTTGGGTGATCCTGTCCATGGCCGTTTTGGTGACGAGTTCCCCATCCGATTCGACTTCCTCGACACCATGGGTGGCGGCAATTTAAGTCTTCAGGTTCACCCAATTACCGAATATATCCAAGAGAAATTCGGCTTACACTATACACAGGATGAGAGCTATTATATGCTGGATGCCAAAGAGGATACCATCGTTTATCTTGGGTTGAAAGAAGGCATTGATGGTGAACAGATGATGGCAGAGTTAATAAAGTCGGAAACCACTGGAGAACAGTTTCCTGATGAACAGTATATCGAGAAATGGCCTGCTAAAAAACACGATCATTTTCTTATTCCAGCCGGTACAGTTCATTGTTCGGGCCGAAATGGCATGGTGCTCGAAATTAGTTCAACCCCTTATATTTTTACCTTTAAGCTTTGGGACTGGGGAAGGCTTGGCCTCGATGGAAACCCAAGGCCCATCAACATCGAACATGGAAAAAATGTGATTCAGTGGAACAGAACTACCCAATGGATTAAAGACAACCTGATCAATCAGGTTAAATTATTGGGTAGCGGCGAAGGCTGGGAATGTCAACAAACCGGACTCCATGAACGTGAGTTTATTGAAACCCATCGTCATTGGTTTACAGAACCTGTTTTTCACCACAACAGTAGCAGTGTACAGGTTTTTAATGTGATCCAGGGACGCGAAATCATTGTCGAAAGTACCACAGGATTATTTGAACCTATGGTGTTTCATTATGCAGAAACTTTTATCGTACCTGCGGCTGCCGGATCAATCATGATATCTCCATGCGGAGAATCCACTGGAAAAAAATGCGGAACCATTGCAGCCTATGTAAGAACTTAATTTCATAATCAATGAATCAAAAAACTTCCGTTAAAATTTTTATTCCCGTCATCTTTTCTTTTTTCGTGATGGGATTTGTCGATCTGGTGGGCGTAGCTACTGGTTATGTGAAACAGGATTTTAACCTGTCGGATAAAATGGCGCAGCTGATACCTTTTATGGTGTTCATCTGGTTTGCATTGATGTCGATTCCCACCGGGATCTTTCAAGATCGCAAAGGAAAGAAGATAACTGTAATTATTGGGATGATTCTCACAGGTGTTGGATTAATCATCCCCTTTGTTTATTATACATTACCCACCGCACTTCTTGGATTTGCCTTGCTTGGAATTGGAAATACCATCCTACAGGTTTCAGCCAATCCATTGTTAATTGACATTTCGCCGGAAGGCTCAAAAGCGGCAAATCTGAGCTTGTCGCAACTTATCAAGGCCATTGCCAGCATGTTGGGTCCCATAGTAACCGCTGGACTGGCCTTGTATCTGAACAATTGGAAATTGGTTTTTCCCATTTTCGCGGCCATCTCCATCCTTTCTGCCTGGTGGTTGAGTACAGTAAAAATAGAAGAATCGAAAACAGAAAAAGCACCCGCTACTTTTAAAAGTTCATTTGCCTTGCTGAAAAACCCATACATCCTTATCACCATCCTATCCATCTTTTTTATGGTAGGTTTTGATGTGGCCATGAACACCAATATAGCAACCTACTTAACTGCCAAATTCTCTATCAGCCTCGAATCGGCAAGTATGGGCATTGTGATTTATTTTGCATCTCTCATGACCGGACGTTTTGCGGGAGCTATACTCCTCAGAAAAATGAACATCAAAGTCTTTATGGTAGTCAGTACTTTATTGGCTCTTGCGGGATTGGTTGGCATCATTTTTTCAGAAGATCTGTTGCTTACACGGATTCTGATTTTTGTTACCGGTTTTGGTTTCTCAAATGTATTTCCAATTATGTTTGCGTTGATTGTGGAGCAAAAGCCTGCCTATGCCAACGAACTCTCCGGGTTAATTATCCTGGCAGTGAGTGGGGGAGCTATAATCCCTCCTGTTATCGGATTAATGAGCGACTTGTTTGGCTTTGTTGCTTCCATTTATGTTCTGATATTCTGCATTTTGTATATTACCTACGCCTCGTATTACGTTATAAAACATTGAGATGATGAATCCTGAAACAGATAACCGAATTATCCTGACCCTGGATGCCGGAGGAACCAATTTTGAGTTTTCGGCTATTCAGGGCAATAAAGCCGTTGTGGATCCCATCAAACTTCCGGCCGAAGCCCACAACCTGGAAAAATGTCTGGGAAACATTGTGTTGGGTTTTTCCAAAGCATTAGAAGCAACCGAAGGCAAGGCCGATGCCATCAGTTTTGCTTTCCCAGGACCGGCAGATTATGCCCTTGGAATTATTGGGAATCTCCCCAATTTTAAGGCCTTTAACGACCATACTCCGCTCGGACCCATACTCGAAGATATGTTTAACCTGCCAGTGTTTATCAACAACGATGGTAACCTGTTCGCATACGGAGAAGCCCTGTCGGGATTTCTTCCTGCAATCAACCAGAAAATAGGTGACTTGGGAGGCATTAAACAATATCAAAACCTCATTGGGTTAACCCTCGGAACGGGCTTTGGTGGTGGAATCGTATTAAACAAAACCCTGATTGCTGGCGACAGTTCGTGTGGCGCGGAAGTACACAACAGCCTTAATAAATTTAACCCCGACTGGAATGCAGAAGAAAGCATTAGCACACGAGCCATTCAACGGATGTATGCCGAAGTCGCTAACCTGCCTTTTTCAGAGGTATTCATGCCCAAAGATATCACAAACATTGCCTTGGGAAAGATGGAAGGTGACCAATTGGCTGCTCAGGAATCGTATAAACAATTTGGCGAAGCCCTGGGAAGTTCTATTGCCAATATTCTTACACTTATTGATGGCATAGTAGTGTTGGGCGGGGGAATCACTGCTGCATGGAATCTTTTTTCAAAGACCATGTTTGAAGAAATTAACAGAAAATACCTGCACTTCACAGGAACCCCAAACGACCGGCTTTCATTTAAAGTGTTTAACCTGGAAGATCCCCGTCAGCTTGAGACTTTTGCATTGGGCAAGATCGAAAATCTTAGTATACCCGGAACTACACGCACTATTCCCTTCGACAGCATGCCGCGAACGGGTGTTGGCATATCCAAAATAGGTGCCAGCCACGCAATCGCGATGGGAGCCTACACCTTTGCGTTACAACAACTCGATAATCAATAGTCTTATGAAAAAGCTGCTCATTTTGTTTTCGATCTTGATGGTTTCGGTTAACTTTTCTGGTCAATCAATGAAGCAAATTCTACAGCCAGTAGATTATGTGGATCCGCTCATGGGCACCACTTTTTCCAGGTGGATGCTGTTTCCAGGGGTAGCCATGCCTTTCGGGATGGTCAAATTAAGTCCCGACAACCAGCGCAAGGGCTGGAAAGCAGGCTATGAATACAAAATTCACAACATTGCGGGATTTTCGCACCTCCATTCCTGGACCATGGGCGGTTTGCTGACTATGCCAACCACTGGTCCCTTGATGATTGTACCGGGTCCGGAGGACAATCCTGATTTGGGATACCGCTCACGCATTAGTCACAGCAACGAAACCGCACAGGCAGGCTATTATCAGGTTTACCTGGAAGATTACAAAATCAATGCGGAACTGACATCGACCACCCGTGCCGGATTTCAACGCTATACTTTTCCCAAATCCAATTCGGCTAGGGTACTCATCGACCTGAAAATCCCCACCGAATACAATTATGAGATTTTTGAAGCCAAAATCACCAAAGTGAGCGATACCGTGATTGAAGGGTATTCTGTTCAGCAAAGTTTGAGGGGAGCCAATTACAATGAGTTCACTTTGCATTTTGTGATGCGGTTCAATAAGCCTTTTACCACTTTCAATGGTTGGATGAGAGAAGATATCATCGAAAACGTTGATGAAATATACCTGATTTTTGGGGATGATGACATTGGTGCTTTCGTGACTTTCGATACTGAAGCCGGCGAACAAATATTGGTTCAGTCGGGTATTTCACTGGTTAGCATTGATCAGGCCAGGCTTAACCTAAGAACCGAACTCGATCCTTTTAACTGGGACTTTGATGCGGTGGTCGCAAACAGTCAGGAAACATGGAATCAGTTACTTGGTTCCATTCAGATTGAGGGTGGAGAGAAAACAGATTATAAGAAATTCTATACCAACATGTACCGGGCTTATGCCAGCCGTACCATCTGGAGCGATGTCAACGGGAAGTATGTGGACATGTACGAAAAAGTGCAGCAACTAAAGGATTCAGGAGACGTGGTTTATGGTGGCGATGCCTTTTGGAACACCTTCTGGAACCTGAACCAGTTATGGACTTTACAACATCCTGAAGTGGCAAACAGTTGGGTAAAATCGTTGCTCGAAATTTATGACAAGGGTGGTTGGCTTCCAAAAGGCCCCACCGGTATTGAGTATTCCAGCATCATGGTGGCGTCCCACGAAATCCCGCTGATGGTAAGTGCCTATCAAAAAGGCATCCGCAACTACGATGTGAACAAAGCCTACACTGCCATGCGGCACAACCAGATGGAACAGGGAAAACCTCATCCCGGAGGCGGGCTGGTGGGCAACCGCAACCTGGAATCCTACCTGAAATATGGCTATGTTCCAACTGAAGATGGCCCCACAAGCAACACCCTGGAATATGCCTACGACGATTGGACTGTAGGCCAGATGGCTAAGGCACTTGGAAACGAATCGGATTATAAAACCTTTACCAAGCGGGCGTTTAACTACAAAAATGTATTCAATAAAGCGGAAGGGTATGTCTGGATGAAAAATGCGGATGGCACCTGGGAACCCGATTTTTCTCCTTATGGCCACTCTGTTTTTCTGGGAGCGGGTTTTGTTGAAGGCAACGCCTGGCAATATACCTGGTTTGTGCCCCACGACCAGCAGGGGCTGTTGAACCAATTGGGAAGAGAAACCTATATTAGCCGGTTGGAGGAAGGATTTGAAAAATCCCTTCCCCATCGTTTTAACTCTGAAAATTTAGATGAAAACGGATTGGTCGGTGTTGGAATTTTGCCCATCAACCATGGCAATCAACCCAATATGGAAGCGGCTTATCTGTTCAATTATGCCGGTGCTCCCTGGCTGACACAAAAATGGGTGCGCGAAATCATGTATGGCTTTTACGGCGACAGCATCGATGCCTGGCCCGGAGATGAAGATCAGGGGCAAATGGGTGCCTGGTATGTAATGAGTGCCATGGGGCTCTTTGAAATGGATGGTGGAGCTTCTTTAAATCCCATCTACGAAATTGGAAGTCCGATTTTTGAAAAAGTTACGATTCAACTCGACAGCAATTACTATCCTGGTGGCACTTTCGTGATAGAGGCCAAAGACGTCAGTCGCGAAAATAAGTACATCCAATCGGCGAAACTAAACGGTAAAAAATTGTCTAAACCCTGGTTTTATCATTCGGATTTGGTAAGTGGTGGAAAATTGGAACTGAAAATGGGTAGCAAACCCAACAAGATATGGGGCAGCAATCCTGAAGATGCACCTCCATCGATGAGTAGCCTGCTTTCTCAGGCAGAAATCGACACTATCATGGCCTATGATAAATTTGCCGAAGACATGGCAGCCTGGAACAAAGCCATGAAAGCCTATTACTATCACAAAAAAGAAAATTTTGAAACACTTCCTAACACCGAAAATGAAGTCATCTTCTTGGGCAACAGCATTACCGATGGTTGTGAATGGTCGGAGTTGTTTCAAAATCCAAACGTTAAAAACCGCGGTATTGGGGGCGATGATACCGATGGTATTCTGGAACGTTTAAACGAAGTCACCGAATCGCACCCGGCCAAAATATTTATCATGATTGGCACAAACGATTTAGCCTATGGCAAAAGTGTGGATTATATTCTGGACAACTACCGCAAAATCATCGACACCATTCAGGCACAGTCGCCTCAAACCACCCTGTATATTCAAAGTGCATTGCCTACCGAGGATGCCATTCATACCACCAGAAAAAATACCGATCTGATGGAGATCAACCAACTCCTAAAATTACTGGCTGAAGAAAAGAACCTCACCTATATCGACTTGTTCAGCCTGTTTGCCAGGGAAGATAATAAGTTGAATCCGGAGTATAGCCTGGATGGGTTGCACATCAATGGTCAGGGTTATTTAATGTGGAAGAAAGTTATTCAACAATATATAAATGAATAGGTTATTAACGGCTGAATTCATTCAATCGTTACGATATAAAGCATGCCGATTTCACTACACCAGGAAGATTATCTAATGCCATGGGTATGACCAATATCAAATCCGGGACTTTAATCCTGGTAATTGCGGTGGATAATTGAATGATGTAACTAAATTTTTTTAACTCTATTAATTGATAAGTATGAAAAAAGTCTTATTCTATTTCATTGCAATAATAGTGAGTCTTCTAATGGCCTCCTGTTGTTCTCATCCCAAACCAGAAGAAGTCACGTCAAGTGATTCAGTTTATGTGGATAATCAATTCACCAGCTTTTTTGCCCGCGACTGTTGTGGAGTGACAGGATCAGATGGATATTATTCTGTGCTGTTGCCTGATGGCCGAACTGTTTGGATTTTTGGAGATTCGTTTCTGGGAAAGGTTAACCCGGATGGAAGTCGTGAAAAACGTTCCCCGGTTTTTATCCGAAATGCCTTTGCCGTTCAGGATGGCGACTCATTGCACAGTCTTTACCAGGTGATCGATGGTTGGGAATCGTCCATGGTGATTCCACCCAACGCGGTGAAAGGCACCGAGTTTTCGGAAGATTCGCTCTGGTATTGGCCAGGCGATGGTTTTATTGAAAACGACAAACTCAAGGTATTTATGACTTCCTTTTACCAGGCTGAACCAGGTGGCTGGGGTTTTAGGTGGACAGGAGCCAATGTGGCTACCTTTTCGCTTCCCGAGATCCAACTGGAGAAAATCGAACACCTGGAATATCCCAACTTAGAAGAAATTCATTGGGGACATGCCGTTTGCGATGAGGCACCTGATTACACCTACATCTATGGTACAGGAGACAAGCTTCCTTATGTAGCGCGCGTTCCGAAAGGAAATGTGGTATCTCCATGGGAATTTTATACAGGAACTGAGTGGGTAAGCGATTCGCGCTTGGCCAAACCCATGACTAATTTTAAAGGATCAGAGCAGTTTAGTGTGATCAAATTAAAGGATAAATATGTGCTTTTAACACAATCGGGTGACTTTCTGGAAAGCAGTTTATATTCTGCTACTTCTGATTTACCGTATACCGGATGGAGTAAAGAAAAGGAATTATATAAACTGGCTCCCCTGAAACCTGTAAAAGACCTGTTTGCATATAATCCGGTCGCTCATCCACAATTTACTGAAAACGAAGAGCTTCTGATTTCGTATTGTGTAAACAGCTTTAATCTCGAAGACTTGTTTGAGGATGCAAGTAAATACCGTCCCGTGTTTATTCGGGTTCCGTTTAAACTCATTCTTGAAAACAATTAATTCATTCAAAATGAAGACGTTTGTATTCTTTTTACTGGCATCAGTTATCGCCATTCAGGTTGCTGCACAGGAGCAGTTTGTTTTAAAATCAAATTTCCTGAATCGCCCCGATACAGTTTGGGTTTTTATTCCCGAAGACAGTAAGGTTGACCAATTGCATCCACTGCTGTATTTACTTCATGGATGGAGTGGAAATTACCATCAATGGGATGATATAATCGACTGCCAAACTTATGCCAACAGGTATGGTTTTATTGTTGTTTGCCCTGATGGGCTATACGATTCTTGGTATATTGACAGTCCCGTTGAAGGAGAGAATCAATATGAGCAGTTTTTTGAAAAGGACCTGATTCCGTTTATCTCAGAGAAATATCCTGTTGATAATGAGCCTGTTTTTATCACGGGTTTTAGCATGGGTGGGCATGGTGCTTTGTACTTATTTGAAAAAAACCCGGATTATTTCACAAGTGCCGGAAGCTTAAGTGGATTGCTCGACTTGCAAGATTGGAGTGACGAGTATGGGATTGATCGGGTATTGGGCCTGTCTGAAATAGAAAATGACAGCGAAATACTGGAACTATTTTCAGTCGCAGGCAATACAGATCAGCTCAATTTGGCGAATAGGCCCATTGTTGTTAGTTGTGGCACCGAGGATGACTTTTATAAGATTAATGTCGATTTTGCCGAAGTCTGCGAAGCTAACCATATTGATATTCAATTTATTAATAGTCAGGGCAATCATAACAGTGAGTATTGGCACTCAGCAATTAAGGCACAAGTAGAGTTTTTTTATAGGATGATCCAATAAGAATGAAATCCGCTGGTTTATTGTAAGGTTTTGTTTCCCTCAGATTTTGCAGAATTAAGCGGAGGAAAGTGTAGAAATAATAATTCTGCGGGAATCAGCACTATCAGTATGAAAACATTACAGCTCCCGTTCGCTCTCAATGGTATACGAAAAGCTATCGGCCCGGTAATAGCCCAGGTTGAATTCAACGGGTCTGCCCCCGGGATCATAGACAAATCGTTTGCGCTTTAAAATGGGACTGGTAGCCGAAATACCCAGCAATTTCCCAATCTTCTCACCGGCAAGATGTGCGCTGATTTCTTCCTGTGATAGTTTCACAATCACCGAGTGGTCTTTTTCAAGTATTTCGTACAGTGGTCTTGTATAATCCTCTGTTGCGGTTAAACCAATTCGAGGATGAAAATAGGATACGAAATATACAAACGGGTACTCCGGTCTTCCACGCAAACGCTCCAGTTTCATAATTTCTTTACCGATAGGTATATTAAAAAAAGCTGCTATTTTTTCATCTGCTTTTTCCCATGAAACCTGAAGGTCGAAATTTTTGATTTCAATGCCACTTGCTTTCATCTCCTGAGAGAAACTCAGCCAATTTTGAGCCTTGGTATTGACACTTTTTTCCGCAACACGCGTTCCCACACCTTTTTTACGAATCAACAATCCTTCATACACAAGTTTGTTCAACGCCTGCCTTACTGTGTTGCGCGATATACCTAATTGTTTGGCCAGTAGCATTTCGTTGGGTAAAAGCGCATTATTTTGGTATTCAGGTGCTTCGATCATTTCACGGAGCATTTTTTCAACCTGCGCATGCAAGGGAATCAGGCTTTTATGATCGATGGAAAATCTCATGTCAAGGAATGTAAGTTTCTATTAGCAAAAATAGACTAATTATGTATAAACCAGACAGATTTATCGTGCATCCGAGCCACTATAATTCCTTTTGGGAAATTATTTATAGAACAGGTAATCTGATGTTTACCGACCGAATAACTTACTTCGGGTAACGACCTTACTTTTCGACCAATGAGGTCATAAAATTGAAGTTTCAGTTTCATAGGTTCGGTAATAGTGATGGAAACCACGATATTTTCGTTGGCCGGATTTGGAAAAACACCATTGATCAACAGTGATTCATTTTCATCAACAACATAATGTGGAATATCGGTAGGATTAAAAGCCGTATCGATTAAATTATAAGGTACCCGAATGAAATTGGGCCTATATAACTCGATATTACTAAAGATATCCCAAAACGAACCATTTGAATTATAGGAAACCAGCAAAGCGTTTTCATCATCAAATTGAGGATGCGGATAGGAATTATAGGTGAGTTGCGTTGGAAAAGGCCGGGGTGTTTCGTACAATACTGTCAAATTATTCCATGGTCCTTCAGGAGCATCGGCTACCAGCGAATAGATCTTCGAACCCAACCAGATTTCCTGTGTAACCATCAAATATTTTTCCAGGTGTTTAAAAACACCAAACTGCTGTGATACCGGGTGATTGCTAAGTCGTATTGATTCTTGCGCACTTACCGACCAGCCTGTCCCGTTGTAAAACTCCCAATCACCCAACACATCGCTTGCAGGAACACGTGCCACATGAGCATATGGAATGTTTCCAACTTCTTCTTTGCGACCATAAATGTACGTGTAATCGCCGGATAACATGATCCTGTCACCATACATTACACCGTTTAAATCATAATAAGGCAATAATATACTTCCAATCAATTCAATCTCAGGATAGGTAAACAATACGATAAAGGTATTTCGGAATTCAAAATTCCATCCGGTTGTATCGCCATTGGGACCAAATTCAGAGAAAATAATTTTAAGTGTATTGTTTTCAACCATTCCGTGTTCTGGCCAAAACCAGGTATCACTATCCTCTGTTGGCACAAAATCTCCAGGGTTTTCAAAAGTCCCTTCATACATGGCCGTCATGATTTCACCCTCCTGCATTACCGCACAGTTTCTTATCATATGGGCTCCTGGAACAATTGAACTATCGGAGTTGACTGTACCGATAAAACTATCACCAAAAAGCCATAAGGTTCTGCCATCAGGTAAAGCAATGGAATAAGTAGCATCACCAGCCACCCAACCACCGTTTTCGGTTCGAAGTAGTGTGTTAAAATCTGTATCGGGAAAAACCTGACCCAATCCTGATGCCATCAGGTTAGCAAAAAAAAGCACAAGAATAAAATGACGCATAGTAAAAAGGAATTTATCAGAAAATTAATAAAAAGGAGTTGTCCGACAAAATCATTGTCGAAACAACTCCAGAAAGCAAAGCTATAAACAATTTAATTAACTAACATTTTATAGCTACTTGAGGTTTCTCCATTGCGTAGCTTTACAAAATAGACCCCCTGTTCAAGATCTTTTATTTGAATGGTGTTATTTTGTTGGGTTAGCTCACCACGAACAACTAACTTACCTGTTATATCAACGATGTCCATCTGAATGACCTCCATCCGATAATTCTGGAATTGAATATGTAATTGATCGGAAACAGGATTCGGATAAAGCGATACATTGGCATTGGAGAGCATTTCTTCCACGCCCGTGTTATCAACAATCACAATGGGAATGGGGTCGCTTACGTCATCAGCAGGGTTGCGGTCCCAGTAATCCATGTCGCCAATGGCATAGCGTAGGAAAAATTGACCCACCTGATCATCGGTATATATGCGTGGGGAAAACGACAAGCTTTGAAAATACACCATACTGGCTTCATCGGCAGTAACCGCTCCCCACCAATAATAACCGTTTGGAGCAGGTATTGAATCCTGAAGGGTTTGTGAATGGGCCGAATTGTATACCAATATACCCGAATTGTTATATGATGGATCGGAACAAACTATGTTGAATGGGATGCTATCCTTTACATCCCAGCCTACAGGAATCATTACACCAAACAAACCATAGTCGACCAGGTCGGGATTTGTCCAGTCGTTATCCGGATTCCCATCATCCTGGGCTGTTAAAACAACATTGAAATAGCTGTTAATGGTGGCTGATGAAGGTTGAATAATGTTACCCCATTCATAACAACCAACAAAAAACAAAGTGGAAAACAAAAACAAAATTACCAGCCCTTTAACAAGGGTCGCCTTGCTATAAAGACTTTCGAGAAAGGTAGAGCTTTTTTTCATAATACAACTAATTATAGGTTTTTAATAATGTTTGTGCATATGTTCATACATATCACGTTTTTTTACAAAAGTAATACATTTTTTATCTTTTGGTTATCAATTATTTGGATTTTTTAGATTTTTTTCATCCTCCGGTTTCATTATCGGACTTTTAATAGCTATGGATAACATCACTTCTTTCCCGATTTACTATCTTTACTGCGTAATCATCTTGTTATAAAGTTGAACTCTGTGAATTAAAATTAAAGAATAGCTCCAATGGAAACTGAAGGCTTGATAAATCAGGCATACCAGGAAGCGAAAAAAGGATTGCAGGAAGGAGGCATCCCCATCGGTTCTGTATTGGTGTACAATGGACAAGTGATTGGGCGCGGGCACAACCGCCGGGTACAAAACAACAGTGCCATTCTCCATGCTGAAATGGATGCCCTGGAAAATGCCGGCCGGCAAAAGACTCAGGTATACCGTGAATGCACCTTATACACTACGCTGTCACCCTGCCCCATGTGTTCGGGTGTTATATTGCTGTATGGGATACCCAAGGTAGTGATTGGTGAAAACCAGACTTTTATGGGTGAGGAAAATCTATTAAAGGAGCGCGGAGTGGAGATTCAAGTACTAAATCACAAAGGTTGCCGGGAGATGATGGAGCAATTCATTAAAGACCAGCCTGAACTTTGGAATGAGGACATAGGAGAATAATCCCCACATCAATGATAAAATCATAATAAAATTAATCAACATAAATTAGACATGAATAAAATAATGCAATTTGGTGAACAAGTAGAAGGATATCAAATACCTGTTTTAAACGAACGTGAGATAAGAGCCGCTGCCGGAATTCTCTTTTTAATGATGTTTATTGCTATACTGAATGTCATTTATACAGGCAATTTTCTATTGCTCAAATATGCGGTTATCCTGTTTCTTACCGATATTTTAATTCGTGTATTCATCAATCCGCGATTCTCACCTACGCTTATTATCGGTCGGCTGATTGTCCGCAATCAGGTGCCGGAATATGTTGGAGCTCAACAAAAAAAGTTTGCCTGGATTATTGGTGTAATTCTTGCCCTGACCATGTTTGTCTTTCTGGTGGTGGTCAATTCACAGAGTCCCATTACCGGTTTGATCTGTTTTATTTGTCTCATATTTTTGTTTTTTGAATCCGCTTTTGGACTCTGTCTTGGATGCAAAATTTATTCTCTCTTCTATAAGGAAAAAGCACAATATTGTCCGGGAGAGGTCTGTGAACTCAAAGACCGACAGGACATTCAAAAAACATCGTGGATACAACTACTAATTGTGCTGGCCTTCGGCCTGTACCTATTTCTGACCATCTTTTTGTTTCAAGATCTGTTAAACAACAGACCTTTTGTACTGTTTGGAGAAGACAACCATCCCCAAACCGAAAAACAAGGACAATAGCGAATTTTGAGATATATTAATTTAAAAAAACATGAAAAAACACTTACGCTTATTTGGTTCGGCCCTACTGTTACTGTTGTCAGGCGCCTGTACTCAACAACCCGGAACGTCTGCTGAGTATACCCCCATTCCGAATACAAATGAAAGAAGCCAAATAATTTACTTATTGGATTCGTTCAATAATGCAGCTGCAAGTGCCGACTTTGAGCAGTATTTTAACTGTTTTGCCGAAGAGGCCGTTTTTATAGGCACAGACGCCACAGAATATTGGACCAAAGAACAATTTATGATTTGGGCAAAACCGTATTTTGACCAGGGAAAGGCCTGGAGTTTTCAATCGATGGAACGTCATATTTATTTTAACCAGACCGGAAATACAGCTTGGTTCGATGAATTACTCAATACCCAAATGAGTCTATGCAGAGGATCGGGGGTATTGACTAAACAAAACAACGAATGGAAAATTCAGCAATATGTGCTCTCAATGACCATCCCAAATAACGCAACAAAAGAGGTCGTTAGGTTAAAGGGGCCCTTTGAAGAAGCACTAATAAATGAACTTGTCTCCAAGCATGGCGATAAAAAATAACCTCACCATTCTTGTCTGACCATTATAATAGGGTGCCTCATATAAAATTAAATAGCCTGTAAAAATGTGTCAAATAAAAAGGGCTCCGAAAGTCAGACTCCGAAACCCTTGATTTTACTGAGCCTTCCATGGGACTCGAACCCACGACCTGCTCATTACGAGTGAGCTGCTCTACCATCTGAGCTAAGAAGGCTTGGTTTTGTGGCGGCAAAGATAACCCTATTTTCTTGTTGTTTCTCCCATCAGGGTTTAACTTTTCTTGTGAAAATACGAAAAGTAACTTTCAATAATATTTGTATCTTGCACGCCGAAATAAGAATGAATCATTTATTAATCACAAAAATTTAATCACATGTTAAAAAAATCATTGATGATGATGGGGCTGGTTGTGTTCGCACTGGGACTATTGGCCCAGACGGTTGAAGAAGCCGGTGCCAAATACAATGAAGGAAATGAATTGGTAAAACAAGAAAACTACGAGGCTGCCGTCCCTGTATACGAGCAAGCAATGAAGATGGCTACTGAAGCCGGTGCCGATGCTGCCGACCTGAGAGGGAACATAGAAAAGCAACTTGGTAATGCCTATTATCGTGCAGGTGTTAGTTTATATAAAGACAAAAAAATCAACGCCTCTATTGCCATGCTCGAAAAAGGACATGCATTTGGTCAACAAATTGATGATGAGGATATTAAAAATAAAACTGCCGACCTCGCTTCTCAACTGCGCTCAAAAGTAGCTGATTCGATGCGCAAAAAAAATAATCTCGATGAAGCTTATGTTGAGTATGAAAAGGCACTTACGATTGACCCGACCAATGTAAAAGCCATGTATGGCCAGGGCCTTGTTTATAAGGAAAAAAACGATCTGGAGAAAATGAAGGAGAAAATGAACCAGGTTATTGAGTTGAGTGATGGATCGGATAAATTGCAAAAAATGGCAGATGCAGCACGCCAAACTACAGCTAATGCCCTTGAAGTAGCCGGTGCAAAAGAACTTCAAAGCGGTGATGCCCGCAAAGCCATAGCGCTGATTAACGAATCGTTTACCTATCAATCAGGCGAAGCCAACACCTATTATTACTTGTTGATTGCCTATAATAAAATCAGTGAATGGGAAAATGCCATTGCTGCCGGTACAAAAGCCCTGGAACTTAAAAAGGAAGACGCCTCTGAAATATACTTTGGCTTAGGGCAAGCCAGTGAAGGAAAAGGGGATGCAGCAGCAGCTTGTGAAGCTTACAAAAATGTAACTTCCGGCCCCAACGTGGAATCTGCCAAATATCAGATGACGCAAAAACTGAAATGCAGTTAGTTGTCGAGTCAGACTTTAAAAGCCCGGATAGAGAAACTACCCGGACTTTTTTTTGTGTAAAACCCTGGAAAAATGGAGAATCGGCTACGGTAACCACGGGCTAAAGCCGCATGGCAATAGATGGGGTTGAGGATAGCGGTTTTCTAAACAATGATTTCCTGTTTCACAATTTACTTCTTCGTGCTTCGGGATCTTCTATTCGAACCATCACTTTATCCGGTTAAAAACCGAATATCAACACTTTAGTCCAATGTCGGGCTTACTCTTTCCGGAGGGTCAATTCCTTTTTGTTTCCTGTTGGCCAATGCTTCACGTGCATTTTTTTCGGAACCCAGCAAAATGGCAATCCATTGGGTACTCTTCCGGCTTCCCAGACTAATTTTAATGGCCATGGTGATGGGAACGGAAAGTAACATGCCAATATCGCCAAATACCCACCCCCAAAATACCAGCGAAAGGAATACCACCAGGGTACTTAAATCCATGCCTTTAGCTAAAAACTTGGGCTCAACAATCTGACCAACGATAAAATTGATGGCTCCATAACCTATCCCGGCATAGAGCACTCCTGAAATTCCATCTTGTATCAGCACAAAAAGCATGATGGGAATGGCGGAAATGGTAGATCCAATATTTGGTATAAACCTGAAAATAAACACCAGCAAACCCCAAATAACAGCATAGGGAATATCCAGGATAATCAATAACAAAGCCACCAAAATAGCAGCAACACTTCCTGTTATTGTCTTCATCCCAAGATAATTACGTACATTTTTGGTTATCAGTCCCAGGTTGGTCATCGACTGATCGGGTTTTTTAAGAATGGCGGCAAGCTTTATTGGGAAACTGGTTGATTCACCTATAACAAAAGCAACCACCAGAATCAACAATACGATCTGACCCATCACTCCTCCCAGGGAGGCAAGGAAATTGGTTGCATAACCAAATACATTTCCACCTCCGAATTTAGAGAGAACATCATCCGGATGCAAGCTCATCCCAAAACCATTGATCCATTCTATGAGCTGAGAGACCACCGCACTCAACTTTTCCTTGTAAATAGGCAAGTTAAGGGTGAACTTCTTAAGTGACTGGTTGATAACGACGCTGAGCCCAAAAATAACTGCACCCAGGCTCACCATCACAATCAGGATGGATAAGGAGCGGTTCACTTTTTTTTTGATCATCCAGTCGATAGGCTGATAAATAATGATGCTGACAAAAACAGCCATGAGCACCGGGTTGATGATGGGGGCGGCATAACGTAACCCGGCAATAACAACAAAACCGGCCGCTAATAAAACGATGGGGTGATTTCTTGAAAATGACAATTTTGCTTTCATGGTTGCGTAGATTGATACGAGCCATAAAGATATTAAATTGGTCGAAAAGGAGAATGGTTTACAAAAAGAATTATAAACCTGTCAAGGCAAAATTGTCACGGCTATCGGATTATTAATATTTTCGTAACCACCTTTTCTGATTTATCTACTGTGAAAGCAAATACCATGTAAATCCCTGTTGCCACATCATGCCCATCGAAATTTTTCCCATTCCAAACCGCCTGGCCACCTTCACTTTTTGTTTGGTAAACCAGGTTTCCATAGCTATCGGTAATTTTGATAAACGAATCGCTAACCAAGCCCTTGATGGCGATATCGCCATGATAATCTTCGCGCACCGGGTTGGGATAAGCATACACTTTTGATCCGGGCGGATTTGGTGGGGTTGCGGAACCGCGGTACGAAATAAGTCCGTTGGCTGTTCCAATATACACTTCGCCTTTTTGGTCGATGCCAATGCTGATGATTTGATTGGATAGCAAAGGACTGTTTTCAGCTGTAAAATGATAAATTTCTTCCAGACCGTCAGGTGAGATCAGAAAAACACCTGTACGTTCAGTACCAATCCATTTGCGGTTAGCGCCATCAACTGTAATGGCAGTAACAAGCTCTGTTTCAAGCAATATATCGGCCAAACCCGAGCCATCATTTCGTGGAACAAGAATTTGTTGGGCATCGTAATTGGCTCCCGGCACAAAAATATTTTCAGGAGAATAAAACACGGATACTCCTTTATCAGATCCAATCCATACTTCACCGTCCAGGTCGGTGGCAAACGAATATACCTTATTGCCCGGAATATGACCCAAGCCTGTTGTCGAACGCAATACTTTTACCTGGTCATCGGACGGATCGTCGAGTGTGTTATTATCGTTAAACACAATCACAAATCCATCAGCCCGTTTTATCATCCATTTTTGATTGTAATCATCCACCATCAGATCAGTAACATCGGTTCCGCTTAAGGCTCCGCCGAGATTAAATGAGAGCCATTCGCTATTGTTTTTCATCACCGAAATCAAGTTTCCGGCTCCCGAATTGGCTACCCAAAGATTATGATCGCTGTCGAAATCAAGCCCACCGGCCAGGGTGAGGTTTTGGGCACTTGTCCATGGCTGAAGAGATGAATTTTGTTTATCAAAGATGGTACTCAACTCGTTGTTTACAAACTGCAACACCCCATTGCCCCATGTGCCTATATAGGCAATATCAGGATTATTTGGATCGACCTTTACCGTTATAAAATCAGTAACCGTGTCAAAGGCCGGAGTATTGCTTCTGTTGTGGGTAGTCCAGTTGCCATCATTAGATGAAAAAACACCATCGGTCATGTAGCGTTTCGACCAATTTGACTCGTGGCCACCCGATGCAACCCATACATTGGAACCACCGCAATCCAAATCAAATACGTTTTTTGTTCCTGGTCCATTTGGCTTTATAAATTCTCCGCTCCAACCGTTGTTCCATGCTTTTACAAGACCCAGTTTTGCATCACCGATCCAGTAAAAATCATTGTCCATATCCACCGAAAGAGGTGTAATTGTTTGATCGGATGGTTTATAAATGGTAGCAGTTTTTTCTGCCTGGTCATTAAATACATTCACTGAACCCCGATTTACCACTAAAAACCAATCGTCATAAGCATTCATTTGATAGCGTGCATAGTTATTCTCCCGGTTAAAATAATTCCACGCGGTTCCATCAAACACGAACATGGTATCCGAAGCCCATTGTCCGCTGGCATAATTGGTGTAAATTTTACCTTTGAAATTTGTTATCAGGTTATACTTCAGGTTGGGGTACTTCAGTTTGCTGTCTTTTTTCCATTGTTGAAAATCGGCCAGGTTGACAGAGGAAATACTGGCATAATAAATTCCTGATACAGTGGCAGCAAAGTAAGAGGTGTCGTTGAAAGTAATATCCAGCACATCGAGGGCATTTCCGCCAGGGCCTATGTACCAGGTGTCGTAAATTTCAATTCTGTCCATATCAACTACCACAATACCAAAACCACACGATAAATAAGCATACTTTCCTTTAATCAGGATATTGTTGATGGTTTTATTCCCTAATATATCCTTGTCGCGTATATCTGAAAGATTGATCACACTTCCGTTGGGATAAACCAAATCGAGGTTGGCATTTGAGTAGGCCACCAACAAGGCATCAACGGTAGGATTATAAGCAATTTTATTAATCCCCACATCGCTTAGGCCTTTAACCTTATCGAACCTGGTGATGCTATTGTCGTCCTGATGATAAATAAAGAGGCTGTAAGGAGTGGCGGCATACACATTGGAGTGAACCAGTGCCACATCTATTACATTGCTATATGGAAGATGGGTTCTCCATTCACCAATACCAATTTCCTGTGCCGATGCGCCTGATGCCCATAGCATGACAAAGATGAAGAATACAATTTGTTTAATTTTTACCATAGAAGCTTTCTTTTTTTCAGTTTAGTATTAACTGCAAAATACCTGATTTATTGTAAACAAATCGAGAAGCATCATTGGGAAAATATTCAACTTTTTAAATATATTATTACATTTGTGTGTTATGAAAAAATTAACCCTCCACCTCAACAACATGATCTGCGACTGCTGTGTTCGCGTGGTTAAGATGGATTTGGAAGCGATGGGAGTGAAGGTATTAAAAATATCCCTGGGAGAAGTTGTTATCAATTTCAATCCTCTCAAAATCACCATGGAGGCTATTGAAGAAATGCTTGAGACAAACGGAATTTCTTTGATAAAAAATAAAGAAGGGATCATGGTGAAAGAAATCAAAAGGAGTGTAATATCACTGGTGCACCACACCACTTTCAACGCCATGGTTCGCAATTCGGATTACCTGGTAGGGAAATTTGGCAAATCCTATCCCTATCTTTCTTCCCTGTTTTCAAAATACGAGGGCATCACCCTGGAAAAATACATCATATTGCACAAGGTGGAACGCATCAAGGGGCTCATTGAAGAAAACGAGCTCACGCTCAGTGAAATAGCCTTTATGATGGGTTATAGCAGCGTGCAATACCTTTCCACCCAGTTTAAAGGTGTTACCGGGGTTTCAGTTTCCGAATTCAAAAAACATCCGGCACAATACCGTGTTTCAATCGACAAACTCGGGAAAGGAAGTTTTGCAACAGAAAGTGATGATAACATACCAATGTCGGTTATTTAAATAGGCAAGCCCTCGTTTTTAATTTGCTAAAAGCAGGAAAGTCTGCCAAAAGCATTTGCTGCCCATTTGCAGTTATTACGAAAAATTCAAATTGTTCATTTAAAAGTTCGTTTTTCCATTTTGGATAGAACCGTAAAGTGAAATAGTTAAACTCAACAATATATAAGACTTATGTACAATCTCCCATCGACAAGCCTATATTTCCGTAAAATGTTAGCACTCGTCAAAAAAAAGTCAATTTACCGGTTTTAATTGGAAAAAGTTACTTTTGTGCTTAGAAATGACAACAGGATCGTGATTGGTATTTGTCGCTTCGTCAATTTTACCTTTATAAATGATAAACTATGATAAAGAAATTACCTACATTGAAAGCCCTCTTTTTTTCACTCCTGATGATCGGGACGTCCTTGCTTCAGGCGGCATGGCTTCAAAATGAGCCCATGGTTGTTTCACAGCCAGATGGAACCGAAATCCATTGTTTTGCTACCGGTGATGAATTTTATAATTGGCTGCACGATGCCGACAATTACACCATCATACAGAGTTCGGAGGATGGGTATTATTACTATGCTGAATTGGTAGATGGAAAGTTGAAACCCTCTCTTTACCGCATCGGGGAAATAAACCCGGGCACTACCTCTCTTGTGGCCGGAGCCAACATCAGTGGCCTGCAAATGAAACTCGTCAGAGAAAAAACAGAGACCGACATGCAGATCACAAAAAGCAAACTGAGCGATTCGCGTGCAGCCGGAACCCTCAATAATCTGGTAATTTATATCCGTTTTAGTGATCAGCCTGAGTTTACTTCCGACACCATAGAAAACTACCTTAAATTCAATAACACAGATCCGGGAGCCAACTCAGTATTCAATTATTTCCAGGAAATATCATACAATCAGCTTCAACTGCCTTCCACTTTCTATCCTGTACCACCTGACAACATTATTCTTTCTTACCAGGATGCTTTCCCCCGAAACTATTATATTCCGTATAACGCAGTTACCAACCCGGATGGATATCAGGATGGCAATCAACGTACCCAACGCGAGCATCAACTGTTGGCCAATGCCGTTACCTATATCAACCTGAACTCTCCCGTGCCAACGTCACTCGATCTTGATTACAACAACGATGGCAATGTTGACAATGTTGTTTTCATAATCAGAGGAGCGCCAACGGCCTGGTCCACCCTTTTATGGCCCCACCGTTGGAGTTTATTCAACGAAACAGTTTTTATCAACGACAAGCGTGTGTGGGATTTCAACTTTCAATTGGAAACCCACATGGCGAGCAGCGGCGTGGGTGTTCTTTGTCACGAAATGTATCACTCATTGGGTGCTCCCGATCTCTATCGATACAACAACACCGAAATAACACCCATTGGCTCCTGGGATATTATGGCAGCCAACAACAATCCGCCACAATATATGGGCGCCTTTATGAAATATAAATACGGGGGTTGGATTGAGGATATTCCATGGATTACCGAGAGCGGAACCTACACAGTTAAACCGCTTACCAATGCCCAAAACAATGCTTTTCGAATCCATTCACAAAATTCGTCACAAGAGTATTTTGTGGTGGAATATCGCAAAAAGGAAGGCACTTTTGAATCCACCTTGCCAAAAAGCGGACTGTTGATTTATCGCATCAATCCTGCTGCCGGCAATGGAAATGCTTCAGGACCACCTGATGAGGTTTACGTGTTTCGCCCGGATGGCTCGCTTACCAACACCGGTAACCTCAATAATGCCGTTTTTGGTACCGATTATGACCGAACTGAGTTCAACGATTATACGAATCCGAATGCATTTTTGCAGGATGGAAGTTTTGGGGGTATCTATATTTATGATGTATCTTCAATCGGCGATTCAATGACATTTTCAGTCGACTTCCCCGGGCAAACTCAGGCAGCGTTTTCCTCCGACATAAAAGTAGCTTGCGTGGGTGAAGCCATCCATTTTTACGACGAATCAACGGGCATCCCTGACAGCTGGGAATGGACCTTTGAACCTGCCGTAGCGACCTATTTAGAAGGGTCCGACTCCACTTCCAAAAATCCAATCGTGTCTTTTAATCAGGAAGGTACTTACGCAATTACCCTTTCAGTGTCGAATGACTTTGGACCAAGCACGATCCATCAAACTGATTATTTGAACATCGGGTCCCTATTTTCCTGGTTTACCGAAAACTTTGAATCAGGTGCTTTCACCAATGGATCCTGGAGCATCGAAAATCCAGACGATGGTATTACCTGGGGTCTCTATAATGTGGGTGGTAATGGTGGCTCACTGGCTGCCGGTATTGATTTCAGGAATTATTATTCCATTGGACAAAGAGACCGTTTGATCTCCATGCCATTCGATTTGAGCAACCTGAGCAATGCAAATCTTTCGTTTGAGCATGCTTATGCACAAAACACTTCCATGGTGCCTTATACCGACTCACTAATCGTTTATCTTTCTGATGATTGCGGACTAAGTTGGTTGCGTTTGGCAGCTTATGGTGAAGATGGCAACGGCAGTTTTGCTACTCATGAGCCAACCGAGGACGCCTTTTTTCCCCTCGTAGCTACCGACTGGTGCGGACAAGGATGGGGGAGTTTATGCAATAACATCAATCTCAGTAATTGGGCAGGCCAACGGGATATACGCATTGCTTTCGAAACCTTTAGCTTTTATGGAAATCCCATTCTCATCGACAATATTGAAGTGTCTCAATATGTTAGTCAGGAAGAAAATCTTTTTGCGGGCAATGATGTTCAAATTTTCCCCAATCCAAGTTCAGGGAGTTTTACGATCAACATGACGCAACCAGATGAACCCGTGCAGTTTAGAATGTACAATCCAATGGGTCAACTTTTATTTGAGGCGAAATTTAATAAAACTATTTCCGTTGAAAAGCAAAGTAGCTGGACACCCGGAATTTATCTTTTACACTTCAATGGTAAGGAAGGCCACATCGTTAAAAAACTAATCATCGATTAACGGATAGTTGTGAGTGCCTGGTAAAGGGGATTTTTTTATGGTTCCAACTCCTGGATGATGCTGGTGGTTTTACCCTGGTAATATTGAGTTTCAATTTTATCTCCGGTTAGCAAATCCACGGTGCTTTTGATAGGTTTCCCGTTACGAAAGGTAATGCTAAATCCTCTTTTCAGTATATTCACCGGGTCGAGCAACCTGATTTTCTCCTCCACCCCTCCCATTTTCTGATGGGCCGTAACCAGTAGTCGGGGACTTGATTTCACCACAGATGTTGAATATCCGGAGAGTATCATCTCCTGTCGCTTGAAGGCCATCCTGAGGGAGACATCCAGTTTTTCGGCAAATCCACTTAGTTTAAGTAGCTGATGAAGGTTTCTGGATTTTAATTCCTTTTCAAGCACCAGTCCCGAACGATTCAACCGGTATTGATGCCCGGCTATCAAACCGGTAGTCCGCCGGCTTAACCGGTCGGCCAGCTGGCCTAACATTTGGTTTTCACCTTCCAACATCAACTGAGCGATTTCCATTAAGGCAGTGGTGGCATCGCTTACACGCTGTATAAACTGGTGCACGTGTTGAAGCAGAAAATAGGCCACTTCGGTAGGGGTGATCTTGTTGCTGTGAGCCACCAGCTCAACCACGGTTTCGTTGGTGGCATGACCTATTCCGGTGATGACCGGAAGTGGGAAAGTAGCCACGGAAGAAGCCAGCGAGAAATGATCGAAGCTGCTCAGTCCCACATCGCCTCCACCTCCCCTGATGATGACCACCACATCGAAATGGTGTTTTACTTTTTTAATCCGCTCCAATTGTTGCCTGATAGAAACAACGGCTCCGGTGCCCTGAAGCAACGCGGGAAAAAGCATGGTAAACAACTGATGACCGGATGCGTCTTCGCTCAATATTTTCATGAAATCTTGGTAACCTTTGCTGGTTTCTACCGAAATAATGGCCACCCTGCGAGGCAACAAGGGAAATACCATCTGGTGATTTAAATCAAACAGGCCTTCCTTTTTCAGTTTTACAATGGATTCATTGCGTTCACGGGCCATCTCGCCCAGCGAAAAGGAAGGATCAATATCCGAAATTTGTAGCGTTAATCCATGGGTGGGATGAAAAACCAGGTTGGCTAGAAAAAGAACCTTCATGCCATCACCCAGGTGCTCGCGGGTAATCTCCTGAAACTTACGGTTGATGTCCTGAAAAGGTCCTGCCCAGATGGTAGCCCGCAACTGAGCCAATGTCACCCCGTTTTCTTTTTCCACCAAATCGGGATAGCAGTGGCCGCTTTTTGGATAGAAATTCAATTTGGCAATCTCAGCCCTGATCCAGTAAGGCCGTTGATAGGTTCGGCTGATCACCGATTCGAGGCTTTTTGTCAGCTCGTAAAGGGTGTAAACCTTGCGGGTCGGGTCGGATATGGGTTGGTCGGTGGACAATGTGATTACGACTAAAAAAGTTTTCTTCTGCGAAAATAGCTAAAACCAGGCTGAATTGATCTTCTGCAAAAGAAAACTCATTGAAAGAATGATCCTGCTGAAGGATTTGAATTTAAGTATTTGAGTGCTTCAATTTAAATAATTGTTATTTTTGCGAAAACAATAGCTAACATGGCCAATATAGTTAACTTTTCGGATGCGGCATCCATCGGGTTGCATTGCATGATTATCCTCGCCAAGTCGGACAACTCGCTCAATGCCATTCAGCTTTCTGAGCGCATCGGTAATTCAAAACACCATATCGGGAAGGTGCTTCAGCGATTGGTAAAAGACGGTTTTCTTACTTCACAACGTGGCCCCACGGGTGGGTTTGAGTTGGCCGTAAAACCGGAAGAGTGTACACTTTACGATATCTACACCTCAATCGAAGGTAAGGCCAGAAACAAAGCCTGCGATTTGATTCATAAGGTATGCCCACATGACAAATGTATCCGCGACAATGTGGTAAATAAACTCACCAACGAGTTTATTGCTTTCATGAAAAGCCAAACCCTGGCTCAATACATGTAAAAAGCGTAGTTTGTTAGCGATAAGATTGGAATGCAACCACCGGGTTGCTCCATAGGGTTCTCAAACTACGTATATCCGGTGCTCCTCTACTTGAATCTATTGATGGTAAATTGGCTTAATTGATAGGGGGCAACATAATTTCCGATAATTATGGGGCCGATCTTTTTCTTCTCCAGCTTAAAATCTTATACATTTTTTATCAAATTTCATAACATATGTATAAAAATATGGTTCTATCATTGCACCTTCATTTAAAATATTAAACAATGAAAATCAATAAACATATTGCCGTAAGTGATTCGGGGTTTGTTTTCAACCCTGTTACCGGCGAGTCATTTACCGCCAACCCGATGGGCATTGAAATAATTGAAATGCTGAAAAAAGATCAAACGATAGAGGAGATTCATGCTGCGGTTTTGGATAGGTATCACACTGATAACACCACCGTTGAAAAAGATGTAGCAGAATTTTTTGAGCTTTTGAAAAATTTTTCTTTAATCGACCGTCATGAAACGACCGAAAATTAGGATTGGCGTTACAGGGCTAAATGCCATTGACAATCCCGGACCGGGGGTTCCCGTAATCCGCGGATTGCTCGAAGCCAAATCCTTTGATGCACACATCATCGGATTGGCCTACGAATCGCTGGAACCGGGCATTTATATGCACGATCTGGTAAACAAAACCTACCAGATTCCCTATCCTTCGGCAGGTGCCGATCAGCTTATCGACCGCCTTGAATATATACAGGAAAAAGAACACCTGGACGTCATCATCCCCAACTTCGACGCAGAATTGTATTCATTTATTAAGCTGTCGCCCAGGTTGAAAAAAATGGGTATCCATACTTTTTTGCCTACCATGGAACAGTTTGACGAAAGGTTGAAAGTTAACCTGCCGGAGTTTGGCGAGAAGTACGGAATCCATGTCCCAAAAAGCGAAGTGATTTACCAGGTAAACGACCATAAAAAACACATGGAGAAACTGGGCTGGCCCGTGGTTGTGAAAGGTAAATATTACGATGCCGGCATCGCTTACAACGCCGATCAATTGGCCGGCTATTTTAATAAAATCTCGGCCAAATGGGGCTTGCCCATTATCTTGCAGGAATTTGCCCATGGAACAGAATACAACGTAACCGGCCTCGGCGATGGGCATGGCAACACCATTTCGGCGGTGCCCATGCGCAAGCAATACATCACCGACAAAGGCAAAGCCTGGGGAGGCATCGCTATCACCGATGAAAAACTGCTCAACCTGACCCGTAAATTTATCAAAGAGACCAAGTGGCGCGGGGCTTTTGAGCTGGAGCTGATGAAAGATAAAAAGGGTCAGTTTTATCTGCTTGAAATCAATCCGCGTATTCCGGCCTGGGTGTACCTGGCAGTTGGTGTAGGTCAAAATATACCCGAGGCCTACGTAAACCTGGCCATGGGAAAAGAGGTGGAAGCTTTTGAAACCTTTGAATCGGGTAAAATGTTTGTGCGCTATTCCTGGGATATGATCGTCAACTTGTCGGATTTTGAAAAAATTTCGACCCTTGGAGAACTATAGTACAACACAGCCACATGTTTGTTTAGAAAAATAATAAAGAATAAAAAGACTGAAATAAAATGGAAAAATTAAGATACGAACGGCCATTGATCAAGCGCCTGGATGGAAATATGCCAAATAAATTTGGGATGAGATCCGATTATACACCCAAGACACACATCGAGGGAGTAGCAGTGAAGGATTTAATCAAAAAATACGGATCACCCCTTTTTGTGATCTCCGAACGTCAGATTCGTGAAAACATCCGCAAGGCGCGCAAAGCTTTCGAAACCAGGTATCCACGCGTGCAGTTTGCCTGGTCGTACAAGACCAATTATCTGGATGCCGTATGCCGTACCTTTCATCAGGAAGGCTCGTGGGCCGAAGTGGTTTCAGGTTTTGAATACGACAAAGCCCTGCACAATGGGGTTGAAGGCAGTAAAATTATCTTTAACGGACCTGATAAAAGCAGTGCCGATCTGGAGAAAGCCATCAACAACAACAGCCTGATCCACATCGACCACCTGGATGAACTCTATAAAATTCAGGAATTATCCAAAAAACAAAATAAAACCGCCCGCGTAGCCATCCGCGTGAATATGGACACGGGTATTTACCCCATGTGGGACCGCTTTGGGTTTAACTACGAAAACGGACAAGCCTGGACGGCCATCAATAAGATCATGCAGTCGGAAACGCTGGAACTGGTTGGTTTGCATACACACATTGGCACTTTTATGCTGTCGCCCAATGCATATGCCACAGCTGCGTACAAACTGGCCGAGCTGGCCAGAAACATCAGGCTGAAGTACAACCATGAAATCAACTATATCGACATGGGTGGTGGTTTTGCATCACACAACACATTAAAAGGAGCCTATTTGCCTGGTACCGACATCAGTCCGTCCATCAACGAATTTGCCGAAGCCATAACCACGGCACTCATCAACAGCGATTTTCCTCAAAACAAACTGCCGCTGCTCATCCTGGAAACAGGCCGTGCCCTCATCGACGATACCGCCTTTTTGCTGGGCTCGGTGATTACCAACAAAAGATTGTCGGATGGACGCAGAAGCACCATTCTGGATATTGGTGTGAATATTTTGTTTACCTCCTTTTGGTACGACCATAAAATTACACCTGCCCAGCCATTTACTCAATATACCGAGGACACCGTGCTGTATGGCCCATTGTGCATGAACATTGATGTGGTACGCGAAAACATCAACCTGCCCTTGCTTAACAATGGCGAACACCTGGTAGTGCACAATGTGGGAGCATACAATATGACCCAATGGATGCAGTTTATTACGCTCAGACCACGTGTGGTGATGATCGACATGGAACATAAGGTACATGTGATACGCGACAACGAAACCCTGAAAAGTTTACTCGACCTGGAACATGTTCCGGATCATTTGACTAAATTTGATTTATAATCAGCAGAAATCCAATCAACCCTGATGAATCCATTATCAAAAACGACCGCCAACCAGGTTGCTGACAGTTTACTGAACAGTTACGGACAGGTGTTTTTTTCCAGGAACAAGGTGTTTGCCGTCATTCTGATTGTGGTCTCGTTTTTTGATATGTATACAGGAATTGCAGGTCTGGCGGCGGTATTTACGGCCAACGGAGCTGCTTTGCTGATGGGGATGAACCGCGAGAAAATCAGGACCGGAGCCTATGGGTTTAATGCCCTGATGGTGGGGCTGGGAATCGGCATCAACTACCAGCCTACACCGGAGTTTTATTTGATTCTGGTTTCCATTTCGTTGCTCACCCTGTTTATCACCTTAGGCCTTGAAGGCGTGTTGGGGAAATATGGCCTGCCCTATTTAAGCATTCCGTTTTTATTCGGTATCTGGTTTGTGATTATTGCCACCAAAGGTTATTCGGAGCTCACTGTGAGCGAGCGTGGTGTTTATTACCTTAACGATATGTACGCCATCGGTGGAATGCCCATGGTACGATTATACGAATGGTTCAATAATCTGGGAATGCCCGAAACACTTCGGATTTATTTTAAATCGCTGAGTGCCATATTGTTTCAGTACCATTTGTTTGCCGGCTTGCTGCTGGCTGTGGGATTGATCTATTATTCGCGCATTGCCTTTTTGATGTCACTGATTGGCTTTTATTCAGCTTTTGCATTTTACAAAATCATTGGTGCCAACATCAGCGAACTGAATTACAGTTACATCGGGTTTAACTATATTCTTACGGCCATTGCGGTAGGAGGTTTTTTTATCGTCCCCTCAAAAAGGGCTACCATGTGGGTCATCTTTCTTACCCCTTTGGTGGCTATCACGCTCAACGGAACCGCTTTTGTGTTTGTCAATTTTGGACTTTCTGTGTATTCGCTGCCCTTTAACCTGATTGTCATCTTGTTTTTGTATGTATTAAAATTCAGGGAGCGCCATCTCGACAAACTTACACCTGTGCTGATACCCCTGTATTCACCCGAAAAAAATGCTTACGGTCATACCAGTTATATGAAGCGGTTCGGAACCCTGCCCTGGTTTTCGGTTAAATTACCCTTTTGGGGAGAGTGGAAGATCACCCAGTCGCATGATGGCGAAATTACCCACCGTGAAGAATGGCGTCATGCCTTTGATTTTGAAATTGTGGATGATGAGGGCAAGACCTATGAAGGTGAAGGCCTGCATGCCGAAGATTATTACTGCTTTGGCAAGCCGGTAACGGCATCGGCTGATGGAGTGATAGAGGAAATTGAAAATGAGGTGGCCGACAACGCGGTTGGCGATATCAATATGGAGAAAAACTGGGGAAACAGCATTGTAATCAAGCACGGCGATCATTTCTATTCGCAGGTCAGCCACCTGAAAAAGGGAAGCTTAACTATAGCCGTGGGACAAACCGTGAAACAAGGTGAAAAAATAGCTCTTTGCGGGAATTCAGGCAGGTCGCCTTATCCACATCTGCACCTGCAATTCCAGGCTACACCCTTTATCGGATCGCACACCCTGAGCTACCCGTTTTCTTCGTATGTGGTGAGGGAAAACGGGAATTTTGAATACAACACAGCGCGGATACCAAATAATAAACAACTGGTATCCAATGCCGTTCCGGATATCACCTTACAGCATGCCTTTCATTTGATTCCGGGTGCAACGCTACAGTATATAGTAAATGATGAAATTTTTGTTTGGGAGGTGGAGTCGGATCCCTATAACAATACCTACATCCAATGTACCAACACAGGATCGCGAGCCTGGTTTAAAAGTGGTGTAGACGTGTTTTACTTTACGGGATACGAGGGCAAAAAAGATACGCTGTTGTATTATTTCTATCTGGCCGCCTTTAAGGTTTCCATTTCATTTTATAAAAAACTTGAACTTTCCGATCAATATCCGCTAACCATCTTCCCCAACCGCTGGATACAGGGAATACAGGATTTTGCGATCCCATTTGTTAAATTTCTGCGCGCCGATTACCTGCTGGTTTACGATCAACTCGATGATCAGTCGACCAACCGCAAGGTCGTCCTGAGGTCATCGGCCACTTTTGGGGTCGGGCAATCCATCCGGCAACAATACCAATTCAAAATGGAATGTAGCGCACGCGGTCTGGTTCGTTTTGAGGTTAATACAGGTAAAAACGTGATCATCGCTGAAAAGCAATAGCAATCTATTATTTATGATGAACCGCATTTTGTTTACAGCCTTTCTTCTGGTGATCGTTTCAGGACTTCTGCCTGTGAAATTAAAAGCTGAAAGTAATTTCAGAACCTACGATTCAATTACCTATCAGGCCTACATCGATCAAAATTGGCCATTGGTTCTTCAGGTCGGGAATGAGGCTATCAGTCACGATTTTGATTATTACTATCTGCGGATGCGCATGGGTGCAGCGGCCTATGAATTAAGCTTTTTACCACTGGCCATAGTACATTACGAAAAAGCACTTGAATTCAATAACGGCGATCCCACGGCTCAAAAAATACTCTACCATGTATTTCTGGCGATGGGTAAAAATCCACAGGCTTACCAGCTTACAAAAAAATTTAACCCACAGGTGATCGCTGGTCTCAACTACAAAATGAAGTTTGCCGAAGCCGCTTATACGGGAGGAGGGGCTTCATTTTCAAACAATTTCGATCGCAACAGCAATACCCGCTTCATTGGAAATGACAACAGCCTGAGCAGCCAGGTACTTTTTGGAGATAAACAATTTTACTATGGCGGGATTCAGTTTAATCTTTCGCCATCCCTTGGTTTTTACCTCGAATACGATCATTTGGCAGTAGATAAGCGTACCCGGTTTTCCTATGTTGAGGATGAACTTGAAGTGCGTACAATTCGCCACGAATCCTGGGGTTATCAGTATGAATACAATACGACACAACATGTTGTAGAAAAAGAGTTCAACAACAAGCTTCAACAGGATCAACTGTATGCCAACCTGAGGCTGCAACTCGAAAAAGGCTGGTCGGTTTCGCTTTTTGGCAACGGGTTATTCATAAAAACCGATCGAATTTCTGTAGAACCTTATGAAGGTACTTTATCAGATACGCTTTCTTTTATGCCGGATATCAACGAGGTACAATACTACAACCAAAGCTACCTATCCTATCGTTTTAAACAGCTGGATACCACTTTTTTCAATTATGTGGCCGGTTTTCACCTGACGAAAGACTACAATCAACTGTCCGTTGGATTTACCGGTATCACTTCCAACATTAACGATTCGAAACAAAAACAAGTGAGCCTGGATGTGTTTTATTATTTGGGTAGAAGCGTGAATTTTTATGGGATTACCGAAGCTACCTGGATGTATCAAAACTGGTATGGCTACAAAACCAACCGATTTATTTTCAGGCAGGTACTGGGGCAAAAAATCTATAAAACATCGTGGCTCGAGGCGGAATATATTCATGGGAACCTCAACAATGCCAGCATTAAAAGCGGGATGATCGTTTTTAATCATTCCGACAATACCGACTACCGGATGGAAATCATGTTTCATGCAATGTTTGGACAACATCTGGATTTATCCCTACGTTATCAGTATGTTACCTTTGCGGGAAATTATTATGAAACCACGGAAGATTATCCGGGATATATATCAAAACCGTTTGAATATCAGGCACAAAATATTATAGGAGGAATAAAATGGACATTTTAAGAAGTGTTGTTATCAGTTTGCTAATCATTGTTGGAAGCACCAGTTATGCGCAGGACAACGTAACCTTGATGAATGCGTTTGCAAAATCGTACGAGTTGGAAAACAGCGGCAGTTACGAAGAGGCCATAACCACGTTAAAAGCTGTTTATCACGAAGATTCATACGAAATAAATCTCCGGTTGGGCTGGTTAAATTATCTTTCGGGTTTATTTAGTGAGTCGATGCCCTACTACCAGAAGTGTATTTATTTGCATCCCATGTCCATTGAGGCCCGGCTGGGAATAGTGTTGCCGGCTTCTTCCATGGGCAACTGGACCCAGGTTGAAAAGCAATACAATGATATCCTCAACATTGATCCTGAAAACAGCCAGGCCAACTTCCGTCTGGGCATGATCTATTATGGCCGCGAGGATTACACCAAGGCACTTTCGGTTTTCGAGAAATTGTTAAACCGGTATCCATTCGATTACGACATCATCATGATGACAGCGTGGACGCAATTCCGCAAAAGCGAAACCCGCAAAGCCAAAATCCTGTTTAACAAGGCGCTCCTCAACCGACCCAACGACTCTTCGGCGTTGGAAGGATTGAAATTGATCAAATAAAGAAAACTCCTTTGCGCACTTCGCGTAAAAACTTTGCGCACTTTGCGTGAAACCTTTCGACCTCGAAAAAGTTAGGAATCAAAGGCATAGAATATATCCTTGGTTTTGATAAACGCTGTACCTTTACCACATGAAAATTACCACACTTCCTTTTGCCGGATCGGTGTTACCGAAGGATATTAACGACAAAGCCGTTGTGGTAATTGATGTACTCAGGGCTACCTCCACCATCATTACCGCGTTGATGCATGGTGCAAAGCAGATAATCCCTGTAGTTGATATTAAAAATGCCTTTGATTTAAAAAAACAATATAGCCCCGGGGAGGTTCTCCTATGCGGGGAGCGTGATGCAAGAATCATCCCGGGCTTTGACCTTGGAAACTCCCCTTTGGAATATACTACTGAAAAGGTTCAGGGCAAAACACTGATCGTGTCGACCACCAATGGCACAAAAACCATTGGAGCTGTCGGGCAGGCAAAGGAATTGTTGCTGGCTTCTTTTATTAATGCCGGAGCCATTGCAAAGCGGTTCCAAAATCAACAGGAAATGGTACTGTTCTGTTCAGGAACCAACGGGTATTTTTCGATAGACGATGCCTTTTGTGCCGGTTATATTGCTTCCCTGATTGAAAAAACCACCGCTATCGAAGCTTGCGACCTGACGCGAACCCTCATCATCGCATGGGAAAATTCCATAGAACAATACAGCTCCATCATAAAAAATTGTTTTCATGGAAAGTACTTGATTTCGAAAGGATTTGAGCAAGATGTGGATTATTGCCTGCAAATAAACCTGACGGAGATGATCCCCGGTTATGATTCCCACTCACAATCAATTAGTATTCTTCGTCAAGCAACATATTGAACAATTTTTATGTCTTCATGACACGAACCAAATATTATCCTGATATAATGAAAAAAAATATTCTTCTTATCTCTGTTTCTTTACTCGTAATTGCCGCATTTGGTGGGTATTATCTAATAAATTTCAACCAAAATAAACGACAAGCATACGAAAAAGCGATTCTCGAAAAAGCGCGGCTTTTGCCTCAGGCTCCAAAAGAAAAGAAAAAAGGAGTTAAATCACCCGATCAACCTGATATGGCTGCCTTCCAGGAATACATCATGACCATGGATCCTGAAACCGGATTGGTTCCAAAAAAATCGCTGTATCCATCCTATCTGGCTTCCATGGCCATGGAACGAAACAAATCGGCAGGTGAGTATACACCGCCTGTTGAATGGGAAGGTACACAGGCGATGATGGGCGGACGAACCCGCATGATCATGTTCGACCCCAACGATCCCACCCATGAAAAAGTATGGGCAGGCGGCGTTACAGGAGGTTTATGGTTTAACTATGAAATAAGCGATGTCAGTTCGTGGTGGGAGCCGGTAGACGATTTCTGGAGCAGCCTGGCCATCAGTTCCATGGCTTATGATCCCAATAATACGGAAACATTCTACGTGGGTACGGGTGAGGCGCAAACAGCACGTACCATTTACAGGGAATCATCCGGGGTTGGCGTTGGCATCTTTAAAAGCACCGATGCCGGTGAAACCTGGGAATTGTTGCCCTCAACTGATCAATTCGACTATATTACCGATATTGCAGTACGCGATGAAAACGGTACCAGTGTAGTATATGCCTGTGTGGCTTCCGGGTTTTATCATGGCGAAGATTTTCAAAGCCATCCCTCCGATGGTCTTTACAGGTCAACAAATGGAGGAGACACATGGACCCAAGTCCTCCCAGATATTGCCGGTTCACCAGGCAAACCCTACGCTCCATCGGATATCGAAATTGGCCCCGATGGCAGGATATTTATCGGAACCATGGAAAACCTTGAGCTAAAAGGCGGGGCCACCATTTTATATTCCGATAGCGGATTACCCGATAGCTGGACCGTTTATGGGGATTATAACGTAACTATATCAAATGAAGCACAATACAATATCCCGGCACGGACCATTGTGGCCGTTTCCCCATCAAATCCCGACAGGGTATACGCACAATTTGCCGCCGGGTATACAAATGGTTTTATCTATTACCGGGGTCGTTATATGGTAAAATCGCTGGATGGAGGTTCGAGTTGGGAGTGGGTGAACCCACCTGCCGATGACTGGTCGACCCTGGCCTGGCATGCTTTTGTACTTCAAGTGGATCCTATTAACCCTGAAATTGTCTATACCGGAGGGCTTGATTTGTGGCGATCGGCCAACGGGGGAGAGATCTGGAAGCACATAAGCGACTGGTCGTTGATGTACTATGGAGGTGGAGACGATTATGTCCATGCCGATCAACACAACATCCAGTTTCAGCCCGGATCGTATACAAAAGCGCTGTTTTCAACAGATGGAGGGATATTCCTCACCAACACGGCCAACTATTCTTCGCCTGTATTTATTGAGCGGAGCCAGGGCTACAACACCTTGCAGTTTTATTCATGTGCCATCCACCCTCTGGCCAATTTTACCCAATACATTGGCGGCCTGCAAGACAACGGAACACTTAAATACAACGGAAGCCCCCTTGACATTAACGACATGATTGACGGGGGAGACGGAGCCTTTTGCTTCTGGGACGAAGATTCCCCCAATGTTTATATTACTTCGGTATATTACAATAGTTATTCTACCTGGCGCAATAACAATAAAGTAGGTTATTTTGGTGGGGGTTCCGGTACCTTTATCAGTCCGGCCGACTATAATTCTTATACCAACACCCTGTATTCAAATGCCACCGATTTCTTTGGCGGATATGCCAATAAACTATTGAGAGCCACAGGAATTCCAAATGAATTAAGTAGTCAAATAATTGATATAGGAACCAGTTCAAGTGTTGCCTTTTCAGCTGTAACGAGCAGTAAATACAGTCCTGAAGGAACAACCAATTTATTTGTTGGTACGCAAGCAGGTTTGTTGTATAAAATCATCAATGCGAACGATATACCCCAGGCCGTTGAGATTGGATCTACATCATTCCCCACTGCCAATATTTCATGTATTGCCCTGGGTGCTTCTGAGGATGTTTTGTTGGTCACGTTCTCCAACTACGGCGTTTCCTCGGTATGGCTGACGATGGATGGAGGAGCCACATGGCAGGAAAAAGAAACCAACCTTCCCGACATGCCCGTTCGTTGGGCGTTGTTCCATCCCGAAAACGAGGGCCAGGTCATGCTGGCCACCGAATTGGGTATTTGGGCCACCAATACCCTGACCGAACCCGAAACAGAGTGGTCGCCTGCTAACCTGGGTATGGGAAATGTGCGGGTTGATATGCTGAAATTGCGTGCCGCTGACAAAGTGGTGTTGGCTGCCAGTCACGGAAGGGGTTTATTTACTGCACCTTATGAAAAAGATCTATATGTTTCCATAAACGATTTTCAATCGCACCAATCGATATTAACACTCTATCCCAATCCCGCGAGTACGGTTGTTACTTTAAAATGGCCATCGAACCGCCAAACAACTGCCAACATCAGGGTAACTGATTTAAGTGGAAAAACCATTTTTCAAGAGCAGATACAGGTAAGCGAGTTAAACACACAATTTACTATCGATGTTACCGGTTATACAAAAGGGACTTACCTGGTGAGCCTCACACTAGACAATGAAGTGGTTACTGAAAAGTTGATGATTAACTAAAGCACCCCGATCATGGGTTTGGTACGTTTTATTGTTGTTTGTGCAAGACAACAGCCTCGGCAATTGAGCTTGGCTTATTTAAATGAATTGCCAGTAGTGGTCTTGTAATCACAATAAATGTATTGTGCACATCTTAAAATGAAAGATGTTTCAGTTTTATACAAATTCCTACCTCCTTGCGTTATACCTTTGCAAATTCATTCCCCTCAACCATGGTTATCAGGAAAAAAGCAAAAATCAAAAAAGGTCACAAAAATAAACAACTTAATAAGAGGTTGATTATCAAATATATTTTATTGTTTTTTTTAATAGTAACCTCGCTTTTCGCCATCCTTTTTGGTGCCGTTTATATAGGAATTTTTGGTCCGTTGCCCACAAAAACCGATCTGGAATCCATTAAAAATGAAGAATCTTCACTGATATTGGCCTCTGATAGCAGCGTGATTGGTAGGGTATTTGCCGAAAACCGGACCAATATCCGTTGGGATGAAGTGCCAAAACACCTGGTGGATGCATTGGTTTCCACTGAAGACAAACGCTATTTCAGTCATCAGGGAGTGGATGGACGAAGCATTTTAAGGGTACTTTTTAAGTCGATCCTGTTGGGAGATCGCAATGCAGGAGGGGGCAGTACCTTGTCGCAACAGCTCATTAAAAATCTTTTTGGCCGTGATGACCATAGCTTTATGTCGATGCCTGTAAACAAAATCAGAGAGTCGATTATTGCGACACGGTTGGAGGAGATGTATTCAAAAGAAGAAATCCTGCTTCTATATTTTAATTCAGTGCCCTTCGGCGAAGAAGTATATGGCATCGAAGTGGCAGCAAGTCGTTATTTTGGAAAACATGCCAAAGAATTGAATACCCAGGAATCAGCCGTGTTGGTGGGATTGCTTAAGGCCAACACTTATTATAGTCCACGACTCCATCCCGAAAACGCGCTCAAAAGGAGAAATCAGATACTGGAGCTGATGGCTGACGAAGGTTATCTCACTCCTATGGAAAAAGACAGCCTGGAAAAGACACCGCTTGGTTTAAACTATTCCAACCTTCAAATCAATGTCCCGGCAGGTTATTTTGTTCATCAGGTAAAAAAACAAGCCCGTGAGATTTTAAATAATTTGAATGATCAAAACCTGAATTACGACCTGGAAAAAGATGGTTTGCGAGTGTACACTACCTTGAACACTGATCTCCAGAAAATGGCGGAGGCCGCCGTTAAAAAACAATTGGCCATCATGCAGCCCCTGCTCGACAAACAGCTTAAACAGGGCAAAGCACGTGCAGCCTGGTTAAGAAACCAGCCCGACTCCATAAAAAAATCAACGGCATACAACAAACCCCATCCAATAGAAATGGTCACCCCTGACGGGATTAAAACCCTGAAAATAAGCTATATTGATAGCCTTTGGTATTACACGAGCATGTTACAGGCAGCGGTTTTGATTACCGATCCGGTAACAGGTGAAGTACTTACCTGGGTTGGTGGAAACAATTTTCGCACCCTGCCTTACGATCAGGTATTGGCCAAACGTCAGGCGGCCTCCACTTTTAAACCACTGATGTACGCTGCCGCGCTCGAAGTGGGTTATACTCCATGCACCTATCTGGGAAACAGTCAAAAAACCTATGACAATTATGAAAACTGGTCACCAGAAAACTATGACCATACCAGCAGCGAAGATACGCAGGTGGCACTTTGGTACGCGCTTGCCCATTCGATGAACCTGCCAACAATAGATTTGTATTTTAAAGTAGGGCACGAAGTGCTGCTCAACTTGTGTAACCGGCTAAACGTAGAAATTCCACTTCATGAAACACCCTCTTTAGCATTGGGAACCGCAGAACTCTCTCTACTCGAAATGGTAAAAATCTATGGCACTTTTGCTCGCAAGGGAGTATTTACAGAAGACTTCATGATGATAAAAAAAATAGAGGATGCCAATGGGCAGGTACTGTGGCAGCAACCCGGGTTGAAAACCAGGCAAATCATCAGTCATGAAATTACGGATGAATTGACCGCCATGCTTCAAACCGCGATCAACAGTGGCACCGGTACCCGAATGAGAACTACTTATGGATTGAAATGCGATCTGGCCGGTAAAACCGGAACTGCCCAGAACTATACCGATGCCTGGTTTATGGCTTATACGCCAAAGCTGGTGGTGGGAGTGCGCGTGGGAGCCAGCGATCCATCCATTCACTTCATCAACGGACTCGGCAGCGGTTCGGCTCTGGCCTTACCAATCGCCGGAACCACCTTACATACCATTGAAAGTGATTCAAAATTGAGGGCTGAGTATTTGGTACCGTTTTATATTTCTGCGGATACGACCACCGACTGTCCCGCTTTTCGCGAAAAGGGTGTGGAGGGCTTTTTTAATCGATTGTTCGGAAAAGACCTGAACTCAGAAGATGAGAGGAAAGAGGCCCTGAGACAAAACAAGAACCCAGACAAGAAAGACCGCACCAAAGTAGGTCGTTTTTTCAATCGGTTGTTCAAGGGTAAAAAGAAGTAGGTGCTTGCATTGTCCGGGCAATAATCTCATCTTGTAAGGACTCGCTCAAATGGTTGAAGTAATCGCTGTAACCTGCTACACGCACAATCAAATCTTTATGATTTTCGGGATGCAACTGTGCTTCACGCAAGATTTTGGCTGTCACTACGTTAAACTGGATATGGTGCCCATCCATCCTGAAATACGAACGGACCAGGTGCAACACCACGTCTTTGCCTTTGTCGGAAGAAAATAAATCCGGATTAAGTTTTTGATTGAGGAGCGTCCCTCCTGTTTTCAGGTGATCGATCTTAGCCGCCGAACAAATCACCGCTGTAGGGCCATTGCGATCAGCACCCTGTACAGGCGAAATGCCTTCCGAAAGGGGCTTGTAAGCCAGCCGTCCGTCGGCCGTTGCTCCGGTTACACTTCCAAAATACACATGCGAAGTGGTGGGTAACATATTGATGCGGTAATGTCCGCCTTTGGTGGTAGGCCTTCCATCCACAGCATCATGGAACAGATTAAAAACAAGGGTGGCTTGTTCATCGGCATAATCGTCATCATTGCCATATTTGGGTGTATGGTTAAGCAAGGTATTTCGCATGGTCTCCATGTGCTCAAAATTCAGTTGGGTAGCCTCCAGCAGGTTGTTCATCGAAAGGCTCTTCTTTTCAAATACATGATACCGGATGCTGGTGAGGATATCGGTTATACTACCCAAACCCACTCCCTGAATGTAGCTCGTGTTGTATCGGGCACCGCCATTGTTATAATCTTTGCCATTAACAATGCAATCATCAATCACCAACGACAAAAATGGAACAGGGATGTTTTCGGCAAAGATGCGATCGATGAGGTTGTTGCCTTTTATTTTGATGTCGATGAAATGGCGGAGCTGACGATCGAATGCCCGGATGAGCTCATCAAATGATCTCATCTCATCAGCGCGACCGGTTTCCGGTCCAATGGTTTTTCCAGTTATCGGGTCAACTCCATTGTGCAGGGTTACATCAAGCACTTTTACCAGATTGAAATAGCCTGTGAGTATATAGCATTCCGTTCCAAAGGCACCTGTTTCAACGCAACCGCTGGCACCACCGTTTCGTGCATCTTCCAGGCTTTTTCCCTGGTTGAGCAATTCCTGCACAATGGCATCGGTATTGAAAATGGACGGTTGGCCAAAACCTGTTCCAATAATTTGTGCTGCCCGTCTGATAAATCGGTCGGGGTTTTTCTTGCTCACCTGGATCATGGAACTGGGTTGCAATAAGCGCATCTCTTCAACCACATCAAGAATGAGGTAGGACAATTCGTTGACGGCATCGCTGCCATCGGATTTAACACCGCCCAGGTTGATAAGGGCAAAATCGGTATAAGTGCTGCTTTCTTTGGCTGTAATTCCAATTTTTGGCGGGGCCGGGTGGTTATTGAATTTTACCCAAAAGGAGGATAACAATTCTTTGGCACGATCTACAGTAAGGGTTCCTGCGGTCGTTTCACGCACATAAAACGGATACAAATGCTGGTCGAGGCGGCCGGGATTAAAACTGTCCCATGGATTGACTTCAGAAATCACACCCAGGTGGATAAACCAATAATGCTGTAAAGCTTCGTGAAAGGTGGTGGGCGCATGTGCCGGAACCTGCTTGCAAATTTGGGCCATTTCCATGAGCTCAATTTTCCTGTCCTCTTCTGTTTCATGATTGGCCAGGTCGATCAAAAAATCATGGTTTCGCTGTGCATAAAGCATGATGGAATCGGCAGCTACTTCCATGGCTTTGAGTTCTTCATGCTTGCTGTATGCTTCCGGGTCATGATAATAGTCCAGGCTTTGAATGGATTTCGAGATTTCCTTTTTCAAGTCCAGAAATCCTTTTTGAAACATTCTATTTCCCAAAACCGTATGGCCGGGGGCACGCTGTTCCTGAAATTCGGTAAAGATGCCGGCTTCGTAGGCAGCCAACCACTCCTTGTCAAGGTTGGCGAATATTTTATCCCGGTTGGAGCTGCCTTGCCAGAAAGGAATAATCTCTTCTGCGTAAACTCTTCGCATGGCTTCATCGCTCTTGTACGAAACTTTCGAACGGTTGTGGAGGGTTTCCAAATCCTCCAGACTGTGAACGGTGATTTCGGGGTAGGTTGGCACCGCTTTAGGTGATGGTCCACGTTCGCCAATGATGAGTTCACCAGGGTTGTAGCACAGTCTTTTGTGCTCCATAAAATGATAAAACGCCTGTGCCCGGCGCATGGGTACCGAAACCTGGCGGGCCCGGCTACTTTTATAATATTGCGTAATTAATTGGGCACGTTCCACTGATAACGATGGAATAGCTTCGCGACTTTGCTTTCGGATTTGGGCAATACGGGTATTCATGATATGTTTTATTTTGAGGTTTTTATCCTCCAATAGTTACATAATATCCTTCATTTTCGAATAATTGTTTGGCTGTGACCATGGAATCCTTCACAGGTTCTTCAATATCCTGCATGGTGTGATAGGGCATTTGAAAGTGTGCATATTTATGACTTCCAAGCTTGTGGTAGGGCAGCAAGCTGATTTGTGGTTTATTATTTAATTTGGCAAGAATGCCCAGAAATTTTAACAAGTCAGCTTCATCATCGTTGATGGTGGGAATATACGGAATTCGAATCCATATATCCTTATTGATTGAATCCAATAAATAAAGATTTTTTAAAATTTTGGCGTTTCCTACTCCGGTATAAAAGAGGTGTTTTTCATTGTCCGGATGCTTAAGATCGTACAAAAAAAGATCGGTAAAAGGAGCTATTTTTTTCAGAGTTTTCCACGAGGCATAACCTGAAGTATCAACGCAGGTGTGAATATCTTGATTGTGGCATTGTTGCAACATTTGAAGTAAAAAACCGGGCTGCATCAAGGGTTCTCCGCCTGAAAAAGTAACACCACCGCCACTTTCTTCATAGAGGATGCGGTCGCGTAAAATGGATGTCATCAAGTCAACAACAGATATTTCGCGTCCAATAGTTTCAATATCTTCAACAGAAACCCCACTGATTACCTCAATCACTTTCGTACAAATGATCCTTTTCGATCGGCTTTCTGGATTGTGACACCAATGGCAACTCAAAGGACAGCCCTTTAAGAAAACCGTTTGACGGATGCCCGGGCCATCATGCAGAGCCAGTCGTTTGATGTCGAAAATAACTCCTTTCATTGTAACAAAATTATGAAAATATAGATATCAGACAACGGTTTTTCCTTGATGATGTGGCGGCTTGCTTCATTTTAATTGAGGTTTCAACAAACCATATCAAAATGAATAAAACCACTTTGCTAATTCCATTATACATGCATTCTAAATTGTTAATAATTTCACAATAAAACCCCCAATTCTCTTATCACCTTTATTTTTGTGTTAATTTTGCACCTGTTTTAAATTTCGATAAAATGGAGAAAGAAACACTTTTCAGCCAATTTCCGCCGATTGCGACGGAAGCATGGAAGGAAAAGATTATCAAAGACCTGAAAGGAGCCGATTACGACCGAAAACTCACCTGGAAAACCGGCGAAGGATTTACCGTGCAGCCTTTTTACCGTGAAGAAAACCTGACCGATCTTCCACACATGGAAACTGTTCCGGGACATTTTCCCTATGTGCGTGGCAATCGTGAAGAACAAAATACCTGGCTTGTCAGGCAGGATATTCAGGTGGAAGACATTGCAGTAGCCAATGCAAAAGCCCTTGACATCAAGTTAAAAGGAGTTGATTCATTGGGGTTTATTTTCAAGTGTGATGCCAATCCCGATGAAAAGGATTTGGAAGCCTTACTGCAAAACATCCGCCTCGACTTGATGGAAGTCAACTTTCGTACCCATCAACCACTCAACATGGTGAAGATGATCGACTCGCTGGCCAAAAAATACAACCGCGACCTTGAAAACATAAAGGGTTCAGTAATTTACGATCCCATTGGCACCTATACTACCTGTGGAAAGTATATCCATTCTTTTGAAGAAGATATGAGTCAACTGGTGGAAATGCACCAGGCTACCAGGCATCTCCCGAATTTTCAATACCTGACCATCAAGGGACATTTATTTAACAATGCAGGTGCCGGAACGGTAAGTGAACTGGGATTTATGCTTGCTTTGGGAGCCGAATACCTGACCTTCCTTACCGGTAAAGGGCTCGACATTGATGAAGTAGCTCCGCACATCCGGTTCCATATGGCCGTTGGTTCCGATTATTTCATGGAAATAGCCAAATTCAGGGCAGCCCGCTATCTATGGGCCAAAATTGTTAATGCTTATGGATTGAACAATGCCAAAAATGCACGGATGCACATCCATTGTTCCAACTCAACATGGAACAAAACCGTTTACGATCCCTATGTAAACATGTTGCGCACCACCACCGAAAGTATGTCGGCCATATTGGGCGGCGTTGATTCACTTACCGTGTTGCCCTTTAATGCAGTTTATGAAACTGAAACCGATTTCTCGGAGCGCATTGCCCGCAACCAGCAACTCATCCTGAAAGGCGAATCGTATTTCGACAAAATTGCTGATCCTGCTGCAGGGTCGTATTATATCGAAACCCTCACCCACGAACTCATTCAGAATGCCTGGAAATTGTTTCTCGAAGTGGATGAAAATGGAGGTTATCTGGAAGCACTGAAAAAAGGAACTACCCAGGAAAAAGTGAAAGCCGAAGCCCAAAAGAAAGACCTGGATATTGCTTTCCGCAGAAAATCAATTCTGGGAACCAACCAATATCCAAACACCAATGAGCAAATCCAGGCACTTCCCATCAATAAAATGGTGAAGATTGAAACCGGGATCGAAACGTTGAAACCCTATCGCGGTGCCGAACAGCTTGAAAAACTACGCTTTGCCACCGATGAATTTGCCAGAACAAAACATCGTCCGGTGGCATGGATGTTTACGTATGGCAACCTGGCCATGCAAAAAGCAAGGTCACAGTTTGCAGGTAACTTTTTCGGTTGTGCCGGATACCAGATCGTGGACAACAACGGATTTTCTACTGTGGATCAAGGCATTGAAGCCGCCAGACAGGCGAAACCCGAAATCGTGGTAATCTGTAGCAGTGATGAAGAATATGCTACCATAGCCCAACCCATTTTTAAGGCCTTGAATAAAGAATCTATTGTGGTATTGGCCGGTTACCCAACCGATTTGGTTGAATCGTTGGAAGCCATCGGAATGAAGTATTTTATTCATGTAAAGAGTAATTTGCTTGAACAACTATCCGAATTTCAACAACTTATCGGAATTCAAAATAACCATTACCAGCAATAAAAAATGTTGACCAATGAAACCGAATTTTAAACAGTTCAATATAAACAACAACCCGGCAGTTCGCGGGGAAGTCCATCACAGCAAGAATGCTGTGTGGGAAACACCGGAGCACATCGATGTGAAACCTGCATATACTGCTGCCGATTTGAAGGGGATGCCTCATTTGAATTATGCTGCGGGTATCCCGCCGTTTTTACGTGGCCCCTATTCAACCATGTATGTTACCAGGCCCTGGACCATTCGGCAATATGCCGGATTTTCCACGGCAGAAGAATCCAACGCTTTTTACCGCAGGAATCTGGCTGCAGGCCAGAAAGGACTTTCCGTGGCTTTCGACCTGGCCACGCACCGGGGTTACGACTCCGATCACGAGCGCGTTGTGGGAGATGTGGGAAAAGCAGGTGTGGCCATCGATTCCATCCTCGACATGGAAATACTGTTCGATCAGATTCCATTAAACAAGATCTCCGTTTCCATGACCATGAATGGTGCCGTGTTGCCCGTTTTGGCTTTTTACATTGTAACCGCACTCGAACAGGGTGCCAAACTGGACGAATTGGAAGGAACCATCCAAAACGATATTCTGAAGGAATTCATGGTGCGCAATACTTACATCTATCCTCCCGAGCCCTCCATGCGGATTATCTCCGATATTTTCGAATACACGGCAAAAAAAATGCCCAAGTTCAACTCCATTTCCATTTCGGGATACCACATTCAGGAAGCCGGGGCAACCGCCGACATCGAATTAGCCTATACCCTGGCCGATGGTCTCGATTACATCCGCACCGGACTGAAATCAGGACTGAAAATAGATGAGTTCGCTCCGCGATTAAGCTTTTTCTGGGGGTCGGGCATGAACCATTTTATGGAAATAGCCAAGCTCCGTGCCGGACGTATGTTGTGGGCCAAGATTGTAAAACAGTTCGATCCCAAACTCGAAAAATCCATGGCCCTGCGTACACATACCCAAACTTCAGGCTGGAGTTTAACCGAGCAGGATCCATACAACAACGTGGCCCGTACTTGCGTGGAAGCTTTGGGTGCCGTTTTAGGCCACACCCAGAGTTTGCATACCAATGCATTGGATGAAGCCATCGCTTTGCCTACCGATTTTTCTGCCCGTATTGCACGTAACACGCAGATTTACTTGCAGGAAGAAACTGAAATCTGTCGTTCGCTGGATCCCTGGGCCGGTTCCTACTACGTGGAAACCCTCACCCATGAGCTGGCCGAAAGGGCCTGGAAACTCATTGAAGAAGTGGAAGCAATGGGAGGCATGTCGAAGGCCATCGAAACGGGTTTACCCAAAATGCGCATCGAAGAAGCTTCTGCGCGTAAGCAGGCACGCATCGATTCGCACAAAGATGTAATTGTTGGGATTAATAAATACAAGCTTGATAAACAAGATCCCATCGAAACATTGGAAATTGACAATACCGCAGTGCGCGAATCGCAAATTGCCCGTTTGAAAAAACTGCGTGCCAACCGCGATGAGGCTTCGGTTCAGAAATGTTTGGATAATATTACCAAAGCCTGTGAAACTGGTGAAGGTAATTTACTTGAATTGGCAGTAGAAGCAGCAAAAAACCGTGCCAGTCTCGGAGAAATTTCGTATGCTTGCGAAAAAATAATGGGAAGGTATAAAGCTGTGATCAGATCCATATCAGGAGTATATGCCGCCGAAGCCGGCGATGACTCCTCTTTCAAAAAAGCACGTGAGCTGGCCGATCAGTTTGCAGAACTGGAGGGAAGAAGACCACGTATTATGATCGCCAAGATGGGGCAGGATGGCCACGACCGAGGAGCCAAAGTGGTGGCCACAGGCTATGCTGACCTGGGCTTTGATGTGGACATCGGACCCTTGTTCCAGACACCCGCTGAAGCAGCCCGCCAGGCCGTTGAAAATGATGTGCATATTTTGGGTGTATCCAGTTTGGCGGCAGGTCATAAAACGCTGGTACCCCAAGTAATCGAAGAGCTTAAAAAACTCGGTCGCGATGACATCATGGTGATTGTGGGTGGTGTAATACCAACCCAGGATTATCAATTTTTGTTTGATGCCGGAGTTGTGGCCGTTTTCGGTCCCGGAACCGTTATTTCCGAAGCCGGCATTCAGATGCTGAATTTGCTGATGGAGGCGAGGAAGTAGCCCGCAAACCAGTTCAATATTCTTAAAAACAGGAGTGCCAATGAACCTGATAGGGTTTATTGGCACTTTTTTTAAGCCGAAATTATCAACTAACTTGTAAGAAAAGAGTGGTAGTTGGCACTGTGGATCAGTGTAAATGTATGCGAAGGGTATGCTTTTCGTGTTTTCTTAATTCATTTCTAAGGTTTCTTGATAAGGGTTGCAACCTGAAAATAACATCCACTTTTTCAAGCAAATTCATATTTTTTTCCACTGTTTTTGGGTCGGAACCAATGGTTTTGGATAATTCATGATAGGAAACTTAACTTCGAACCTGCTACAAAAATGCTTGTATTGGATTCGAATCCAAAAATATTATAATAATTCGGGATTTAAATCCAGGAAAGTGATCATATTTCGAGAAGCTTTGAAGAAAAACTGAGGCTTCTCATCAATTTTGCCCATTCATGAAGTCACATTTTATCCCCAATGTGTGTGGTCAACCGTCCCTTTTATCCTTGCCTTTTCCCAAATCGATACGATTGGTTAACTTTTAAAATCTGGTTTTCAGTATATTAAAAATGTCGCAAAAATAATTTCACTTGCTTCTTGTTATTTAGAATAATTCTATATAGTTTTGCTCCATTAAATCTGGTATTGATAGCAACACTATCGGGATTGTTTAAAGACTACTACTTCAACTAAAAAACTAACTGCTATCGACTCCGGATTTTTTTTGTGCCTATAAACAAAATTGCAAATCAACTTTTTCACCAATTTAACCTTTGAAAAAGTTGAAAAAATCTTAGGCCCCTACCTTCTGAGCATGTGTTTTTTTCGGATTTTTGGTTCTTGCATCAGGTTGATCTCATATTTCATCCCGGTCAGCATCAATAAAATTAGTATTCCATTATAACATCATCAGAATGAATATTCAGGAAATTATTATTGCCCAAAAAGAAAAGCTCAAAAACCAACTCCAGACGAAAGAACTTGCCCTTGGTGAGATTATTTTTAACAATGGTCAGTGTCAGATATTGTCGCAATCGGTTTCGCGATATGAGCTGATTATTAATGATGATTTGAAAAGTGAAATTACCGAATGTTGCCTGGATATTGATGAAGAGGACCATATTACCCCCTCAATCGATAAGGAAAACAATGGCTGGGACAGAAATTCCTATGCCTGTTTGCTACAGGTTGAAAACGAGCTGCATTTGCTCTCGCCAAAGGAGCATATCGAACATAAAAAATATACCCGTCAGGGTATGATCAGGCGCGTTTTGCAAGAACGAAAGCAGAAAGCTGAGAAAGCGGCCTATCGCATCCATTGGGCAGATAATATTTATGGCGATCACCTTTTGACTAATGAAAAGGGCGTCAGGTATGATATCTTTTTGCGCGATTTCGAAAACGAAACTGGCTATAGCAACAGCATGGATGCCCGGTTAAACAAACTGGGAACTACCAAGCACATCATGTTTGCTTTTAAGGAATTAAAAGAAAATCAGGCACTCTTCGCCAGACTGGACAAGAAGTTTCCCTTTGTCGAAGTCTTTTGCGACCCGTTGAATGATTACAAAATCACCTGGTACTATCCCCATAAGTTGTCAATTGACGAGCATCTTTTAATCTCCAGGTATTTTAAAAACTCAAGTTGGATTGAAGATGAAAAAGCCACCGAGTTATTGAATTTTATAAACGAGGCCGGAAAGAACCCACATGTGTATGTTCGGCCCGAAGTAATTGAAAAAATCGGAGCTGCTTTTGAACTAAAGATGATGGAAAGCCTTCGTACAAGCACGACGCCTGATTACGGCTCCATTAAAGCCGAATTATATCCTTACCAAAAGGAGGGCATTGAATTTGCACTTTATAAAAAGAACGCCATTATTGCTGACGAAATGGGTCTTGGCAAGACCATTCAGGCCATCGGGGTTGCCGTGTTGAAAAAGCAGATTTTCGGGTTTACAAAAACACTGGTGGTTTGTCCTGCCTCCATCAAAGAACAATGGAAAAAGGAAATTGAAAAATTTACCGATGAAAAGGCCCTGATAGCACAAGGTTTCCCGGACGAGCGTGCATTGCAATATAAAAATTCCGATTGCCTTTTTGTCATTGTAAACTACGAAACCGTGATGCGCGATCAGGTGGCCATTAGCAAGGCTGGTTTTGATTTTCTGATTTTGGATGAAGTACAACGAGCCAAGAATTATGAAACCAGAACGGCTGATTCTTTAAAACGAATTGAAGTAAAACATAAACTGGCTATCACCGGAACCCCCATCGAAAACAGGTTAATCGACATTTATTCTATTATGGGGATCCTCGATCCTGAATTTTTTGGTCCTTTGTGGGAATTCTCTTATCAATACTGTTTGTTCGACACAGAACGGTACAACAAAATCAATGGTTATTATAACCTTCAAGAGCTGAATAAAAAGCTAGAAGGCATCCTCGTCAGGCGTGAAAAGAGAAAAGTAATCGATCAACTGCCCAATTTGGTGCAAATCAATATCCCTGTTGAATTGTCGCCATTGCAGGCAGATTATCACGGTTCCTATGCTAGCGCATTGGCTCGGATTATCCATAAAAAATTCCTTACTCCCTACGACCTTCAGCGCATGCAACTTCTTTTAGCCAATATGCGCATGGTGTGCGATTCAACCTATCTGATTGATGACCAGACCAACGAATCACCCAAGCTGGAAGAACTCAAACACATCTTGCTCGACAAATTGGATGTTCCGAATAAGGACTCTAAGATTATCATCTTCTCCGAATGGATCAAAGTACATAAATTGATTGGGAGGCTGCTGAGGGAAAACAACATCGGATTCGTGGAACTTAACGGAAAAATACCTGTTCAATCGAGAGGTGAATTGATCAGGAAATTTGAAACAAATCCACAGTACAAGGTGTTTTTATCTACGGAAGCCGGTGGTACCGGTCTTAATTTACAAGTGGCAGATACCCTGATTAATTTTGAACTTCCGTGGAATCCCGCCAAGAAAAACCAACGTATTGGCCGCATCGACCGACTTGGTCAAAAAAGCAACAAGCTAACCATCTACAACCTCATCACCCGCAATTCCATTGAACAACAAATTGCTTCCGGATTGTTGGTTAAACAAAGCCTTTTTGATGGTGTATTAGGTGAGGATGCCAATACAAATTTTGTGGATTTTAGCACCAAAGGCCGTTCTCAATTTATCCAACAACTGGAAGAATTTATTAATGAAACTGAAACCAAAGCTACAGAAGCAGAACAACTTAAGGCCATACACCAAGAACTCGAAATCGTTGAAAAACCAATACAAGCAGAACCTCACACTGATGAACTTGATTTTTCGGAGGAATCAGATCAGCAGGAGGAAGTTCCAGAAATAGCACCCGAAAAGGATCAAAAACCTGGTATCAACACGGAAGAACTTGAGGCGGTTATGAACAACGGGATGCAGTTTCTCTCAGGCTTGTTTAAAATGACTACAGGAAAGGATATGGGGTTGGAGACTCAAAAAATTGAAGTCAACAAAGAAACGGGTGAAGTCACCATGAAGTTTAAACTGCCTATTTAATTGAATGATGTATTGTGATTTGTCCAAATCAGAAAAGTAATAGGACTGAATCCTGATAGAGTTATTTCCATGCATAAACTTTAAAGATTTTGATGACGAAGTAAAGGAATGTAAAGAAAAAGAAAAGGAGTTGTATCTTTGGAGATTATGCACCGAAGTTAGAATAATTAATGACTAGGGAATAGTGAGTTAGTGCGTAATTAATATTTGGGATATGATTATATCAAGGATTCACCTTTCAGAATATGATTCAAATGAAATCACTTGGAAATATGCCATCGGAATAAAGCAAGAAGTAAGAGGTCGTCGTTTACCCTTTTAACTTATGAAAAAGTATGGAAAGGTGAAAAATTAATTATTGACCGACCTGATAAAGAAGATAGAAAGGATAATGAGAGGTTAAACCAAACTCATTTGGAACAAATTAATGCGAATAAAGATTTCAGGGAAATTGCACGTTATCTGGAATCAACAGTATATCTGCATTTGCTGCCTCAATTATTAAAGCATCCACAATCATTTACAGGTCCTGATTTACCAGGTGATCCATTTGGGAAGGGATTTCTGGATAGGATATCAAAAGTAAATGAGAAGACAAGAAATGCATGGTTAAAGAGAATTGAAGGTGCCTTAAAAATTGCTGTACCCCAATTTAAAAAATTTGATTATAAGGAAGAAAATGGGCGACCGCACCTTGAAGCCGTTTATGACCATTGGCGGCCTGGAGCGGGCAAGCAAAAAGAAGATCAGTTTTCGGATGGGACATTGCGATTAATAGGATTGTTATGGTCTCTTCAGGATGGGGATAGTTTATTACTATTAGAAGAACCCGAATTGTCGCTTAATGGAGCCATTATTTCAAAGATACCTGCTTTGATTTACAAATTGCAAAAGCCAAAAAAACGACAAGTACTCATAACTACACATAGTTTAGATTTGCTTAGTGACAAAGGTATTTCACTGGATGAAATATTGTTGCTGACCCCTTCGGTTGAAGGAACCACGGTAATTACAGCTTCTTCAATCCCTGAGATACAAGCCATGCTTCTTGGGGGAATGAGTCCTGCGGCTGCCATTTTGCCTAGAATCAAACCTAAAAATATTAACCAACTGACCTTATTTTCTCAATGATTTATTTAAATTTAATCTTTGAAGATGATCTAAGCGAAATGGTTTTAACAAGATTGCTGAGTTATTTTGATACTAAGTATTCAGTAAATGTTGCATACAATGGTCGTGGTTTTGGTTATCTAAAGACCAATATAAAAGGTTTTAATCAAGCATCTTTGATTACCCCTCATTTGATGTTAACAGATTTAGACAATTACCCATGTTTACCTTCTTTGATAAATGACTGGGTTACATTCCAAATGAACCCCAATTTTATATTTAGAATAGCTGTGCGCGAAGTGGAGTCATGGTTGTTAGCAGATATTGAAGGGCTTTCAAACTTTTTATTGGTGGCATCTGCAAATTTTCCGCTCAATCCTGAGCACGAACCTGATCCTAAAAAAACCCTCATACAGTTGGTTAAAAAGTCTCGAAAAAGAAGAATCCGAGAAGATATTGTTCCTGTTAATGCAAATGCTACTATCGGCCCCAATTATAATGGTTGTTTAATGGAGTTTGTGTTTAATGTTTGGGATGTTGAAAGAGCCATACCAAGAAGCAAAAGCTTAGAAAAAGCTTATTACAGATTAGATAAATTTGTTGGTTGATTTAGAACTCTGGCCGTAGTCAAATTACATCTCATCCGCCTTTTTCCTCGCATCTGCTTTGATTTTGGCAGCAGAGGCTTTGGCTGTGTTTACAATGGCATCGGCCTGTTTGTTGGCTTCCTGTATGCCATTCTGACCTTGCTTCTCAGCTTCACTCATGACGGTTGCTGAAGCTTTTTTAGCCGCCATTTCACCCAACATCCCATTTTTCTTGCCTTCGGCAATGAGTTTGTCGCCTTGCTTTTTGGCTTCATCCATCAGCCTCGTTTTAGCCTCTTCTGCCTGTTGACGCAAAGCAGCGGCCTGTTTTTCTGCCTCGGCAATCAAAGCAGCGGCCTGTTTGTCAGCATCTTCAATTAACTTCTGTGCTTCGACTTTCAGGTTTTCCTTCTGTTTATCAATCTCCTGGTTGATTACTTCTTTTACTGTTTCTTTCACCGTTTCTTTTGCTGAACCATTTCCGGGTCCCAAGGAAACGGTGGGGTTTTCAAGCGTCCCTCCAATTACCAAAGCGAAAGGAATGTTGTCGCCTATGCTAAAACTTGCACCCAGTTTGTTGGCTTCACCCACCAAATTATCAAGCAATTGATTGGCATCAGAACCCAGCTTTTTACGTGGGATTTCCACTAACATATTATATCCAATTTTCCCGTCAAAGGCAGTCCAGCCTTGTAATGTGCCTTTTACACCCTCGTATTTCATGTCGAATGGATCAACTACCAACTTGCCATCAACGAATTTAAATTCCACCAGAACCTTTTCAAGGGTTAGATTGGCCAGTTCTTCATAATGCAACAATTCGGCGGCTTTTACCAATGTATTCATTCCTGTTACTTTGAGGTTATTGGCACTCAGCCACCCTTTTCCGTTTAGCGTTTCGTACACTGGCATTAACCCGGCATCGAGGCTGGTTGTGAAATCCACCGAACCACTAAATTTACCCGTGGCTTTTTCGGCCAATGGAAGATAGGTTCTTAAAAGTGCAAATTGTTTGAAGGCCGTTGGAATATCCAGGCTGTTGAGTTTAAGCAGGAGCGAAGTTTGAGCTGTTCTTGGTGTAGAAGCAGCGTAGTTTCCCGATACGTTCATACTTCCACCGGAAATCAGCATATTCAGGTCTTCGAGCCAAAGTTTTCTATCAGAAATCAGGACTTTTCCGGTCATTTGCGACATATCCAGGCTGTCGTATTTCAAATGGTTAAAGGTGCTGTTTATCGCAAAATGAATGTTCCCGGGTATTTCAGGGACTCTTGCAGAAGTGTCTGCAGATGTTGGTGTTCCGGTTTCCTGTGTCGGTGCAGTGGTTATTTCGTCTTCAGAGGTGGTGGCATCCATTACATCATCCAGATTGAAAAAGTTGGATTTAACCGTCAATGTGCCCGTCAGAGTTTCATCCTTTAGGTAATAGGCCAGGTAGTTTTCCAGTTTACCGCTAGCCTGCAGGTCGCTTTTTCCGGTTATTAGCCTAAAAGTTACCAAATCGATGTACTGAGGAGAAAAATTGAGTTGGGCCTGTGAAATGACAACAGGATTTTTAAAGGAAGGAGAGCTGTATTCCATGTTTTGTAAAACCAACGATCCCATAGCCAAAAACTGCTCATATTGCTCATTTTCGATGGCAGAAAGTTTCCCTTTCAACGCAATATCGGCTACGATGGTACCTTTCAACAGATCGGTGTTATTGATGGGATAATAATCTTTAACTGTAGCGAGATCCATTTGGGCCTTCAGGGTGAAATCAATTTCAGGATCGGAAATGGGAGTGGAAAGTTTTATTTTCATATCCAACGGATTATTGCCCATTTCCAGGTGCATGTTTTGAACATCAATCATCACGTGATCTAAAACTCCCCCAGGACTGGTGACGGAACTTTTTATACCTATATTGGTGATTTTACCAGGTAAATCAGGATATTTTACCGTGCCATTCTGAACTGCCAGGTTCAAGGTGAAAGAAGGATAACTTTCGTCAGTATAAATTCCTTTTATATCTCCATTCAGCGAAAACATCCCGGTGGTTTCAAGTCCTTCGTAATCCTTTAGGTAGGTCGCCGGCACCAATGAAAGTAATTCTTTAAAGGCCGTAGAAGGTGCATTATAAGTCAGCACCAAATTGATTCCTTCCTTCATCATACTGACCGAGCCCTCAAAATTCAATTTTAACTTATTGATGGTCAGTTCGTTTTTACCAAAAGTATAAATGCCGTTGTCCAGATCCGCATCCAGGCTCGACTCATACCGCAGGCTTACATGATTTAGGTAGGTGGATTCTTCGTATTGCAACATGAGGTCGGCACACGAGGTTTGAGTAAAAATAGTCGTTCGGGAGGCACCTAAATCTCCGTGCAAGGTATGGTTGATTTCTTTCATTGTCATGTATATCTTCGATTCATCATCGAGGTAAGTAAACTGACCATCGACAATGGAAAATTTCTTCAGGTGAATGCTGAAATTGTTTGACCCATCCGGCACTTCTTGTGGTACAGTTCCAATCGAATCCGGCATCATGATATCATAATTTGCCTTTCCATCTGATTTGGTCCAAATTGAAATACGCGGTTCAATCAGGCTGATTTTTGATATGATATAGTTGCCCCGAAATATATCTATAATATTGAATATCAAATGAGTGCCAGGAATAAAGGCCAATGTATCACCCTGGAATTCGTTTTTTCCTACCACACTCAGGTTTTCGATGCTCAACCTGAAATTTGGAAAACTTCTGATAAGTGAAAAATTCAACTCTGTAAAATCAACCTGTGCAACTACCTGTTTGTTGATTTCCTGTTTGGCCAGTGATGTAATTTTATCTTTAAAAACATAGGGCAGAATAACGACAGCAAGCGCGAGGATGACCAATAGGATAGCGAGTATTTTAAAGAACGTTTTCATAGGTGAAAGGTATTTATTAATTTCCTGCAAAGTTAATGGATATTTAACGGAAAGTACAGGTTTTCAGATTAAAAGTTGTAATCAAAGGAAAGATCAACCTGATTAAAAAGAGAGTGTTAAAGTATCGGGATTAACGGGTGAAATAACCGTTTGGCTGTTATTGAACGGCGAATTGATCAGATCACTGATCGGATAAACCTCCATTTCGTCCGACTGAAATGGTGCCAGTAAGGATATAAGTTCATCTGTGTTAGTTGATTTCAGCCACACCATTTCCTGCTCCCGGTTTAGAATCACCGGCATGCGGTTGTGGATAGGTTTCATCAGTTCGTTGGGTTCGGTGGTGATAATAGAAAAGGTATGCAGCATGTTGTTTTCTTCATCTTTCCAGGTTTCCCAAAGTCCAGCCATGGCAAACAGGTCTTCATTTTTTAAGAAAACCCTGAAAGGTATTTTTTTTGTGCCTTTTTTCCATTCAAAAAATCCGTTGGCCGGAACGAGGCAACGTCGGCGTGTAAAAGCCGCTTTAAAAGATGGTTTTTCCAGTATAGTTTCCGCACGTGTGTTGATGAGTTTGTTACCAATTTTCGGGTCTTTTGCCCAGAAGGGTACCAGTCCCCACTTAAAAAAACTCAGCTTTCCGGGTTCGGTATTGGTGATCACAGGCAAATTTTGCCCGGGCGCACAGTTGAAACTGGGTTTATACATCTCATCAAACACTTCCACGTTGAAGCGTTCGCTGATGTGTTTACCTTTTACCGAAAGCTGGAATCGTCCACACATGGGTTTATTATTTGTAAATTATTTGATGGATAATAACCTTTTAATCAACTCATACTGAATGCTTGCCACCTTTTTATTCGACACATCGCCATTGATTCCGACCAAGATATACGCTACATGCGACAGCTTGTAATCGCAATAAACGAGCCCTTCACGGGTGCGGTAGATTCGCCTGAAATGTTCTTCTACAGGCATGTGAAGTGTAGCCATCACCAGTTTTGCTTTCTGAATGGAAAGCATAAAATCCACTTCGTTGGTCAGCTCAAGTTCAGGCAATAAATCGGAAGCGTAGTGGACAAGCCGTGCATCGCTGAGAGCAATTAAAAAGTCGCTGAATGCGCTGTGCATCTGCAAGTCCTGAAATCTAATGAGGTTGTCCATGGCTTTTCTCTTTGAGTTCAACAAATAACTTTTCTTCTTCCGGTGTAAGGTGTTCCGGAATTTTAATTTGTGTTGTAACATACAGGTTACCAAACTGATCAGGGTGGTCATACACAGGCATTCCCTTGCCTTTTAACCGGAGTTTTTGCCCTCCCTGTGTGCCTTTGGGGATGTTCAGGGTTACATTTCCGTTCAGGGTTGCAACATTTACTTTCCCACCAAGGACAGCAGTATAAATATCCAGCATCAGGGCACTGTAAAGGTCGTTTTCCTTTCGTTTAAAAATGGGATGTTTCAGTACATGAATAGTGATGTACAAATCGCCAGCGAGACCGCCATTCATTCCGGGTCCGCCCTTTCCCTTTAACTTAAGCTTTTGCTGATGATGGGTTCCCGGTTTGGTGGTAATGCGTAGTTTTTTGTCGTTGAGTTGCAAAATCCGGGAAGTACCATGAAACGCCTCTTCCAGGGTAATTTCCATGTCGGCGGCATAATCCTGCCCCTGCGTCTGGCGCGTACGGCTACTTCCCTGACCACTGAATCCCGAAAAACCTCCTCCAAATATGTTGTTGAAAAATTCTGAAAAATCTTCCGGATCGCTTTGATAAGTCTGATGATGGCTCCGTTGCCCGCCTGCCTGGTTGTAAAACTGCGAAAAATCGAATCCTGGATCACCCCCCGATTGTTGAGCCTGTTTCCAGTTGGCACCCAGATCATCGTATTTTTTTCGGTTTTCATCATTGCCCAGCACCTGGTAGGCTTCCGAAACTTCTTTAAATTTCTCCTCCAGGTGTTTATTTCCTTTGGTCTTATCGGGGTGATATTCCTTGGCCAGCTTGCGGTATGCTTTCTTTATTTCATCCTTGGAAGCCGATTTGTCAACCCCAAGAATTTTATAATAGTCTTTGTAGTCCATAGTTAAGAATAAAAATATAAAATTACGAAATAATTGCAGCCATTTTAGATGAACCCGAACCGGAAATGTTAAATTCAATTAATGGGGTATCCGATCATCTCCGGTAAGTAATCACTAGTTTTTTTGAATGAAAATCCAACAAATACCTGGAGATTAAGAAATATCTGATCGGCATGCAGTCGGCTAAAGCCAGACTGCAATGGATGTCCAATAAATACATTTATTGTAGATGAATAAAACTAAATAGAATCCATCCCTTGCAGCTTGGCTTTAGCCAGCTGCAAAAAAGTTCCTTCTGCTTTATTAACTGTTAGTTACAGAATAAAGTAAAGATATAAATATAGAGAATAGATTCCAATTGTAGGGCAGTCGGCTAAAGCCAGACTGCAATGGATGTCCAATAAATACATTTATTGTAGATGAATAAAACTAAATAGAATCCATCCCTTGCAGCTTGGCTTTAGCCAGCTGCAAAAAAACCTGCTGTTTAACCGACTGTGTGATTGAAAAAGGGAATTTCAAAAAACAGAGATTATTAATTAAACAGCAATATTTGGTTTTATTGAACTCTGGTACCTGTCAAATAAGTAATTTGGTCAGCTAAAACATTTCCGATGAATAACCTCTCCCTCGTACAAAACGATCCCTGGCTGGAACCATATAACGGTGTTCTGCTTCACCGTCACCAGCGGACCATGCAAAAAATACTCGATTTAACCGATGGAACCGGGAAATTAATTGATTTTTCAAACGGACATCTTTATTTTGGTCTGCATCGAACCCCGGATGGTTGGGTATTTCGCGAGTGGGCTCCAAATGCAATCGCTATTTATCTGCTAGGCGATTTTAATCAATGGAAAAAAAGTACAGCTTATAAACTAATCTCACTTGATCATGGTGTTTGGGAAATTTCACTTTCGCCTGATATGTTGCAGCATGGAATGTTGTACAAACTGCTGATGGAATGGGAGGGTGGCAGTGGAGAACGGATACCGGCCTGGTGCAGGCGCGTGGTACAGGATGAAAATACCCATCTTTTTTCTGCTCAGGTATGGGATCCCAATAAGACATACCAATGGAAGAATAAACTCCCTGCCAAAGTTAAAAACCCGCTGATTTACGAGGCTCATGTCGGGATGTCTACGGCGGAACTGAAAGTAGGAACCTATGTTGAGTTTACACAAAACGTACTGCCAAGAATCGCCAAACTGGGTTACAACATATTGCAGCTCATGGCCATACAAGAACATCCTTATTATGGGTCATTCGGTTACCAGGTCTCCAGCTTTTTCGCACCTTCCAGCCGGTTCGGAACTCCCGAAGAGTTGATGGAGCTCATCGATGAAGCCCACGGTTTGGGAATTTCCGTAATCCTCGATATCGTTCATTCGCATGCTGTACGAAATGCCAACGAAGGACTGGCGCTTTTTGATGGGTCGGACTATCAATACTTTCATGCAGGGAAAAAAGGCGATCACCCGGCCTGGGATTCGCGTTGCTTTAACTATGGCAGCGATGAAGTAGTTCATTTCTTATTGTCCAACGTTAAATACTGGATGGATTCCTTTCATTTCGATGGATTCAGGTTTGATGGAGTAACGAGCATGATCTATACCCACCATGGCCTGGGGGTTGATTTTTCCAACTACGACATGTATTTCAACGGCGACCAGGATGAGGATGCACTCACCTATTTATCGATGGCCAATATGCTGGTGAAAGAAATCAATAAAAAAGCCATTACGGTAGCCGAAGACGTGAGCGGTATGCCCGGAATAGCTTCTCCATATCAAGATGGGGGCGTTGGTTTTGATTTTCGCATGTCGATGGGGGTGGCCGATTACTGGATCAAGATCATTAAAGAGCGAAAAGATGAACACTGGCTGATGGGAGAAATGTACTATCAGCTGTCGAACAAGCGGGCTGATGAGCGAACCATCAGCTATGCCGAGTGTCACGACCAGGCGATGGTTGGCGACAAAACCATAATATTCAGGCTGATAGATGCCAAAATGTACACCTCAATGCAAAAGATTGATGAAGACATCATTATCGACCGGGGATTGGCACTGCACAAAATGATCCGCCTGATATCTCTGGCCACGGCAGGCGATGGCTACTTAACCTTTATGGGCAACGAGTTTGGCCATCCCGAATGGATTGATTTTCCCCGACAGGGAAACAACTGGAGCTATGCCTACGCCCGTCGGCAATGGAACCTGGTCGATAACAAAGAGTTGCGTTATCACCTGTTATCCGATTTCGACCGCGCCATGATCAGGCTGGAGAAAAAGAATCATTGGTTATCACAATCCATGCAGCCTATCTCTTTAAACGACGGTGATCAGGTGATGATTTTCAGCCGGGCAGAACTGTTGTTTATCTTTAATTTTAATCCTTCATTTTCGTTTACTGACTATGGATTTGTTGCTCCTGAAGGTAAATATCAGGTGGTATTAAATTCGGACGATAAAAAATTCGGTGGTTTTGGCCGAAATAACGATGCCCTTATCCATGCCACACAGCAGGTGGGTGATCAACCGGGTTTGCTATTATATTTGCCCAGCAGATCCGCTATGGTGCTGAGGAAAGTATGAAAGGCTGTAATTACCTTCGGGTTGATTTGGGGATTTATTGATTTCCCATCATCAGGCAAAGCCAATTATGCGGGTTGAAGCCCTTTGTTGAAAAGGCATTCATTCTCCTTGGCTTCAGCCAGGGGGAGTAGAGAAAAATAAATTTACCTTCTGATACGCCATCTGTTTTCGTTAAGATTGGTCATTTTAATCTGACGGTAATTATAAAAATTTTATTGTTGTATGTACAAACATCTTTTATATCTTTGCCCACATGTTAAATAAATGTGATTCAAAATATTGCTCGTGTCTTTATTATTCCGCCAACGCTTTGTCGAGAATAATGACCCGGATGGCCGATGAAAGTTTTGCCAGTACAGGACTTTCTTCATCTTACGCTTTTTTGCTGATGATTGTAAATGAAAGACCCGGAATTCAGCCCAAGGAAATCAGCATTCAGATGCTATTAACACCTTCAACCGTAACCCGATTAATTGAGAAATTGGAGTTTAAAGGTTATCTGGAGCGAAAACCAATGGGAAGAAATACCGAAGTATTTCCCAAAAAGCGAAGCCTTGAGTTAAACGAAGCATTAAAAGAATCGTGGCGCAACCTGTTTAAAAAATATTCTGAAATACTGGGCGAAGAACAAGGTGTTCAGCTAACATCGGATATTTACGGAGCCATACAACTGCTTGAATAATTGAGATGTACTAAACTTACTAAACTATCATTATACTAAGAGTCTGAATATGCCGAAAAAGGACGTTAAACGGGAGTAGGCAATCATTCTTAAAATGAAAAAAATGAAAAAAATTGGAATTATAGGATCAGGTGTTGTTGGACAAACCTTGGCGAATGGTTTTATAAAACATGGTTATCAGGTGATGATTGGGAGTCGGGATACTTCCAAACTAAATGAATGGGTGCAACTGGCGAAAGAAAATGGTCACATCGGATCTTTCGAGGAAGCAGCTACCTTTGGCGACATCGTTGTGCTGGCGATTAAAGGAACTGGTGCTAAATCGGCTTTGGAAATTGCGGGTATCGAAAATCTAAAAAACAAAACGGTTATTGACGCCACCAACCCCATTGCAGACGAGGCTCCTGACAATGGTGTATTAAAATTCTTCACAAATCTGAACAAATCTTTGATGGAACAACTTCAGGAAACTGCGCCCGAAAGCCATTTCGTAAAGGCTTTTAACAGCGTAGGAAATCCATTTATGGTCAATCCGGCATTCGACAGCAAGCCAACGATGTTTATCTGCGGAAACAATGAAAATGCCAAAATTGAGGTGAAAAATATATTGGAACAATTTGGCTGGGAAGCGGCCGATTTTGGTGGTGTTGAAAGTGCCCGGGCCATCGAACCACTGTGTATCCTTTGGTGTATTCCGGGCATGCTGCGCAACGAATGGACACACGCCTTTAAATTGTTAAAACTATAAACACTAACATAATACTCGCTTCATGAAACTAAATAGTAAATATACTCTGGGCAGTACAGAACTGAAAAACAGGATTGTAATGTCGCCAATGACGCGCTCCAGAGCTATCGACAACATACCCAATGATTTGATGATGGAATATTACAGCCAGCGTGCTGATGGCGGACTGCTTATTACCGAAGGCACAGCTCCATCGGCCAATGGGCTGGGTTATCCGCGAATCCCCGGAATCTACAATAAAGCTCAAATTGAAGGCTGGAAAAAGGTGACAGATGCTGTGCACCAAAAAGGCGCGAAAATCTTCCTGCAGTTGATGCATACGGGCCGTTGTTCCCACCCGGACAATATGGAGACCGGAACAGAAATTTTAGCTCCGTCTCCAGTTGCCCTTGAGGGCCAGATGTATACCGATCAAAATGGATTACAAAATTATCCGGTTCCAAAAGAAATGACTCTTGAGGATATTCGCCAGGCGCAACGCGAATTTGTCCAGGCCGCAAAAAATGCCATCACAGCAGGTTTTGACGGGGTGGAAATTCATGGCGCAAACGGTTATCTTGTCGACCAGTTTATCAATACGGCTTCCAACAAGAGAACGGATGAATATGGCGGTTCCATCGAAAACAGGTCCCGGTTTGCCATCGAAACAGCACAGCAGGTGGCAAAAGCCATTGGACCGGAAAAAACAGGTATTCGGCTATCACCATGCGGTGCCTTCAATGGGATGGAACTATTTGAGAACATGGAGGATACTTTTCAATTCCTGGCCGAAGAACTGGGCAAGATCAAACTCGCCTATATTCACGTCGTTGACCATTCGGCCATGGGAGCACCTGAAGTTACCGACTCTGTGAAATCAAAAATCCGAAATGCTTTTGGTGGCACCATCATCGCCAGTGGTGGGTTGGATAAACAAAAAGCCGAAGCCATTTTAACAGAAGGAAAAGGAGATTTGGTTGCATTCGGACGGCCGTATTTAGCTAATCCAGATTTGGTTTATCGATTGGTAAACGACCTGAAACTGAATGTGCCTGATTATGACACGTTTTATACCCCCGGACCAAAAGGCTATACCGATTATCCTGTTTCAGAACAAAAAATGGGGCAACCGGCTGTCGCAAAATAGGCTATTTGAAATTTGATTAAGAATTTGCTTTATGACCCCTTCTCCCTCCCGAAAGACACGATAATCATCTGGGCCACAAGGGAAAGGTGATAGATTGTTTTATTTTTTGCCGTAAAACTTTAGCATTAGACTTATATAAGTCTAATTTTGATAAATTTATCGCTCCTCCCCAAAGGGGAGGAGGAACCTGCCTGCCGGTAGGCAGGGGAGGAGGGGTTATAAGCAAGCATCTTTCAAATAAAATAGCCAAACTGTTTTTATTTAAATGTCTGCAAATCCTGTAACCGTTTGTAAGTTCCTCCAAGTGCAAGCAATCCATTATGCGTACCGCGTTCAACGATTTCTCCCTTTTTCAGCACGATGATTTCATCGGCATGTTGAATGGTGGAAAGCCTGTGGGCGATAACCACGGTTGTGCGGTCTTTCATTACATTAAACAAGGCGTTTTGTACCAATTTTTCCGATTCTGTATCCAGTGAAGAAGTCGCTTCATCGAGAATTAATACCGGAGGATTGGCCAAAACAGCCCTGGCAATGCTCAGGCGCTGACGCTGTCCTCCGGATAATTTTACACCCCGGTCACCAATATTGGTCTCATAACCAAATTCCGATTCCATAATGAACTCATGGGCATTGGCCACCTTGGCAGCATTTACGACCTGTTCTTCTGTCACATCTTTTCGCCCAAAAGCAATGTTGTTGAAAATACTGTCGTTGAACAGAATACTTTCCTGCGAAACAATACCCATTAGGCCACGGGTATCGTCAATTCTCAGGTCCTTGATGTTTTTCCCATCAATCAACATGCTTCCTCCGGTTACATCATAAAAGCGCGGAAGCAAATCGACCATGGTCGATTTTCCGCCACCTGATTCTCCCACCAGCGCAATCATTTTGCCTTTCTCGATGGTGAGGTTAATGTTTTTTAGAATATTCTCATTCTCATACTTGAAGTAAACGTTCTTATATTCAATTGATTTTTCAAATCCCTTCACGGGAATGGCATCTGGTTTTTCAACGATAATTTCTTCTGCATCTAGCACTTCAAAAATACGCTCGGCAGAGGCGATCCCTTTTTGGATGCTGTAAAATCCCTGTGCAAAAGTCTTTGCAGGTGGGATAATCTGTGAGAAAACAACAATGTAAGTAATAAAATCCGCCGCCTGGATGGTAGGATTGTCTGACAACACCATTCTTCCACCAAACCATAAAACAAAGATGATAACCGCAGAAGATAAAAACTCACTCATGGGCGATGACAGGTCGCGGCGACGGTAAATCCAGATGAGTAACCTGGAGAAATCTTCGTTCTGGCCTTTAAATTTATTTTTTGAATAATCGATGGCGTTGAAAGCCTTGATGATGCGCAACCCGGAAATGGTTTCCTCTATATTCGAAAGCAATCCGGCAAATTTATTCTGGCCAATTTTTGACTGTTTCCGTAGACTTTTCCCAATCTGGCCGATTAAAAAACCAGTGACGGGCAGTATCAATAACACAAACAAGGTCAACCTCGGACTCATGCTCAGCATAAAGGCCACATAGGCAAGAATGGTCACCGGATCGCGGATGATCATCTCCAATGAGTTCATGATCGAAAATTCAACTTCTTGTACATCCGTTGTCACCCGTGCTATGATGTCGCCCTTCTTGTTTTTCGAGAAAAAGGAAAGGGGCAGGATGAGCAGCTTGTTATAAATGGCATTCCTCATTCCTTTGATGGCTCCAATGCGCACGTTGGCCATGAAATACATGGAAAAAAACCGGGCCAGGTTGCGCAGGAAAAAGGCTATAATGAGCACAACACAAATATAAACCAGCGCCGTTACTTTTCCATTGGTTACGATAACGTTGCTGATTTGATAATTCAAATAGTTTAAAAATGCCTTGGTATTCATGGCAAATTCAGGTTTCACCGTTACCAGGTCCTCGATGCCAAAAAGAAGGTTCAAAAAGGGGATGAGCAGTGCAAACGAAAACAATGAAAAGACGATGGTCAACAGGTTAAAGAGGACATTTAATCCCGCGTAAGGTAATTCCGGTTTGATGTATACCAGGATTCTATAAAACTTTTTCATAAGTCGTTTGACAGGGTTCCTGTTGTTAAGAGGACCGGTTAGCGGCGTCAAAGGTAACTAATCCCGACAAATAAAAACCAGACGAGACCGACTGGTGACAGGTAGTTTTTAGCCGGAGTTAAAAACCACTATCTTTGGCTCTTTTATTTTATTTTGTAAAACCATGACCGCCGGGCTTAAAGAAACAAACCGATCAGAAAACACACAACAATTTTCCATTGTGATTCCTACATGGAACAGCCTCGAATATTTGCAACTGTGCCTTGGAGGATTGCGCCGGCATTCGCATTTTTTTAACCAGATTATTGTGTTTGTGAACGATGGCAGCGATGGCACCATCGAATGGCTTGAAAATCAAACTGATATTGATTTTGTACATGCCGAAAGCAATATGGGGGTTTGTTTTGCCGTGAATGCGTGCCGGTCGCTGGTAAAGCATGATTATATCGTCTACATGAACGATGACATGATTCCTTGTCCCGATTGGGATTTACATCTGGCCAACGAAATCAAACAATTGGGCACCGACTTTTTTTACCTTTCGGCAACACTCATCGAACCCAAAAAACTCAACAACCCCAATTATGTCGCCATTATCCGTGATTTTGGCACTTCCCCTGAGAACTTCCGGGAGGAAGAACTGCTGGCAGCCTGTTCCTCGCTCAAGAGAGAAGATTGGCAGGGCAGTTCGTGGCCACCCAGTGTGGTACATAAAAAAATATGGGATCTTGTTGGTGGGTTTAGCATCGAGTTTTCGCCGGGGATGTACAGCGATCCCGATTTTTCGATGAAACTCTGGTCAATAGGTGTGCGCATCTTTAAGGGGATTGGAAAAAGCAAGGTGTATCATTTCGGATCACGTTCCACAAAACGCATCCGAAAAAACAAAGGAAGCCGCCTGTTTTTAAATAAATGGGGCATGACCTCGCGCACCTTTTACAGCGAAGTATTGCAGGTGGGAAAGCCCTGGAAAGGTGCCTATCCCGATGAAGTTCTGCTGTCATTTTTGCCAAAAACACGCAACAAGTTAAAGAAATTAATAAATTCGCTAACCTAATTTGATATGTTGGAAAAGTCACCTCCCTGGTTAGTTGTAATCAATCCCCATGCCGGTGGATCGAAGGCCAAAACCGACTGGCCCAAAATCCAGGCCTTGCTGGAAGAAGCCTCCTTTAAGTTCGATGCCGTGTTTTCTGAATATCCGCACCACGCCATCCCGCTCGTAAAGCAGCTAATTGAAGAAAAGGGCTATACCCGGGTGCTGGCTGTTGGCGGTGATGGCACTTTGAATGAGGTGGTGAATGGGATCTTTCAGCAACAGCGTTTCGATCCAAAAATGATCACCCTGGGTTTAATCACCATTGGCACAGGAAACGACTGGGGACGCATGTATGCCATGCCCAAGAGTTATAAAAAACAAATTAAAATCCTGAAAAAGGGGCATGTACTTTTGCAGGATGTGGGCAAAGTAAACTACCTGCACAACACCGAGGTAAACGATCGGTTTTTTGTGAATATTGCCGGTATGGGATTCGATGCCCTGGTGGCAAAAAAAACCAACTTGCTAAAGGAAAAAGGATCGGGTGGTTCCCTATCCTATTTATACAGCCTGGTGACCGGCCTGTTTGAGTTTCATCCCATTCATCTGGATATTGAAAGCGATGGAGCATCACTTTTTTCAGGTAATATTTTCAGCGTCAGCATTGGCATTTGCAAATACAATGGAGGAGGTATGAAACAGCTTCCCAATGCCATTCCAAACGACGGACTGTTCGATGTCACCATCATCAAAAAAATGTCGAAGGCCAAGGTGCTGCGCAGCATTCACAAAGTGTACGACGGAACCTTCGTTCAGATGGAGGAGGTGAAAACGTTTACCGGAAAAGAGTTTACCCTGACCTCTTCGCCCACACACAAAGCCTTTCTGGAGACCGATGGTGAGTCGCTGGGACACTCTCCCTTGCATTTCACAGTTGTGCCTTCAGCCATTGGCATGGTGGTGCGAAAAAAGATGAAAGTGCTTTATGCAAGTAAAGAAAATTGAATAGAACCTTTTGAAATTCAAGGTGGTACAATCAAAAGGGTTTAGTATAAATAACAACACATCCGTGTTGCACTCGTCTGCCGGCAGGCGTGAAACGCCTACCTACCGTGGGTAGGCTGACGAGAGGGATTTCCCCATTTCCCCTTTCTAACCAAAATTTAATGTTAAATTAGTTGCTTTTTTTTATGTATTGATTTATTTTTGTGCTTTACCGATACTTCTACCAAGTATAACCTGCTAATTTGTATTGTATTGAACCCAAAAATAAAGTTCCATGAAACGCCTTTTCTATTTTGTCCCCCTTGGGGCGACATCCCTTATTTTATTGGAATCGGAAGTTAAAATCGAGTGAGTTTGGTTGTTCCATCATCGTACCAGACAGCCATAAAATAAATACTCAGCTAATATCCATGTAGCATGGATTGGTTGTTTTGGTATTCGTTATCATAATTTTCAATAACCCAAATAAAGCAAAAAACTATGAAAAAAAATCTACAAAAGGCAACTGGGATGTTGCTATTGATGATGGTGGTGGGGAGTGCATGGGGGCAGACGACATTGGCTCCAGGAGACTTAATACTTGTCACTGTCAATTCGGACTCTCCGGACAACTTTGACTTTGTTCCTCTTGTTGATATTGCATCTGGAACAGTAATAAGTTTTACAGATAAGCCATGGACAGGCACCGAAATTAGCACTAGTTCTGGAGAAGGAATAAAAATTTATACTGCTAGTTCGTCAATTAATGCTGGTACTGTAATATCATTTTCTGGAATTACTGAGGGAGATTGGTTACCAGGTGGTGGAACTTTTAATATCGCTAATAATGGTGATAATATACTGGTTTTCCAAGGTAGTTCAGCAACACCAAGTTTTATTCTTGGATTTGGATTTGGAAGTAGTACACCATGGATTTCGGTGGGTACGCCGGGTACTGAAAATTCATATATTCCATCTACTCTTAGTGAAGTCGCTAATACAATAGTTACCTTTGGTACAATTGATAACTATCAATATAAAATAAGTAGTGGGCTTACGGGAACAAAAATTGAATTATTGACTAAAGCTGCAACAGCAAGTAATTTTATCGGTAATAACACCACTACTTATCCGGCTTTGGATGTGTCATTTAACGTTATTTCAGCCGATACACCAGGATTATGGAAATCAACAGCAGCTTCTTCAGATTGGTCAACTGAGTCAAACTGGAATACAGAAAATATTCCCACAAGTGGAACCAATGTAATCCTCCCCACAGGAGCTTCAAATTATCCCACGATATCGGCGGCGGCTACTTGTAATAATATTATAATTGAAGATGATGCGTCATTAATCGGAGTTGAAAATCTTACAATAGGTGGAACAGCTACCATGCAACGTTCTATTCCTGCCTACACTACAAGTGCTGATGGATGGCACCTCCTTTCGTCTCCGGTGGGAACATTCAGCATTGATGGTTCGCCTTTTGATCCAGCTGCAAATGATGACTTTTATGGTTGGAGCGAAGATAGCTATACATGGATGAATCATAAAGTCGGAGATCCTTCTCAAATAGCTCCTGGTGTAGGTTACCTTGTTTCGTATGAAACAACTGCTACCAAAGATTTTACAGGCAATTTTAATGATACGGATATTACATTATCGAACCTATCTCTAACAGCCGGTCAAGGCAATGGATGGCACTTGCTCGGCAATCCATTTCAATCAGCTTTGCATTGGACGAATAATATCAGTACTTGGGAGCCAACAGCCATAGGAATAGCAGCCAAGATCTTGAATTCAGGTGGTGGTTATACCGATATAACTTCAGATGGCATCAACCAATATATTCCTGCAAATCAGGGTTTCTTTGTTCAGGCAACCGATGCCACAAACAGCCTCACTATTCCATTAGATGAGCGAACACATAACTCAACTGCTTTTTATAAATCACCTGTTCAAAATTCACTTACTTTGAAAGCTTCCGATGGTGAATTTTATGTGGAAACCTGGATACAGATGATGGAGGGTGCTACGGCAGATTTTGATGAGCAATATGATGTGAATTTCTTAGGTGGTATGTACCAGGCACCTTACCTCTATTCAATTATTTCGGGGGAGAGTCATCTTTCCACCAACCGCATTGCCCCGGTTAATGAACAAACCACCGTGCCATTGGCTTTTAAAGCCTTCCTGAACAGGGAATACACAATAACTGCCAGCAATGCCGGCAGCTTTGGGGATGAAATAGAGGTGATTCTGGAAGATACACAGGAAAATATTCAAATCGATTTAAAAGATACGCTTGCTTACACCTTTATGGCAACTGCCGATGAACTTACAGAACGTTTTGTAGTTCATTTTTTCAATGTTACCGGTATCTTCGAAACCACCCATCCCGAAAGTGTACAAATCTATAGCTACGGTAACCGGATTTATCTGCGCAGCGAGCTAAATGCTTATGGTGATGTAACCATTTATAATCTACTTGGACAAAATGTTTACCATACTCCTGTTGAGCTCAACGGTCTGCAATCATTTAACCTGAATCTGAATACCGGCTGGTATGTAATACAAGTTGTTACTAAACAAGGCGTTAAAAATGTAAAAGTCTTCATCAACTAATCACCTCAAAAATTTAGAACCATGAAAAAGAGTTTCGTCCAACTGTTAATCATCGTAAGTTTCACTTTCACCAGTACATTCTTGCTGGCTCAGGATGCTCCACCACCACCTCCACCACCTCCTTCTGACCATGGTGGAACGGGCAATGCCCCTGCCGACGGTGGCGCCCCCATCGGCGGTGGCCTGTTTATTCTTCTGGGCCTGGGTGCGGCCTATGGCGGTAAAAAACTCTACGATTTACGGAAAGAGTCCATTGAGGAATAAGGTTTTCTGTACTTTATTCAAAGCGGGAATTTGTCGACAGACAGGTTTCCGCTTTTTCTTTTGGCATCCGGGGTTCTCTAACCTTTCAGGTTGGAAAAAACCTGAAAGGTTGAATCCACATCACAAAAACCCGCAATATTTAATTAGAACAACTTACTATAAACGAGTAACCCAACATGCAACTTCTTTACAAAGAATGATATAAATATTTAATTTAGAACGATTCCAATTAAGAAATAAGCCTTATCATTGCACTCATATAATGATCGTTGTGATTGTTTATAAAAAAAAGGGTAGTAACTAAGCCATTGATAGCTGGTTTTGTTAATAATAAAACAGGATTCAGCTAAATGGGATCTCCATATAAAGAAATGATAAAGTTGCTTTATCATCAATAAATCAAATATCTGTTCAGATATGTTACGTAAGCTTAAAAATGATCAAATTATCTGGAAGGAAATAGGGAATCCAAAGAATGTGCTCCAGATTGTAGTTGGTGCTGCTATGGCTGTATTTGCCATGAAAGGGTTCATGATTCCCAACCAATTTATGGATGGAGGAATAACCGGAATCTCCATATTGCTGCATGAAATCTCACACATCAACATTAGTCTTTTCATTGTCGTTTTTAACTTGCCCTTTATATATTTAGGCTACAAACGAATTGGTAAAACCTTTGCGATACAAACCTCTCTGGCCATCCTGCTTTTGGCCATGGGACTTCTGTTTATTCATATCGAGCCAGTTACAACCGATAAGTTGCTGATTGCAATTTTCGGAGGTGTTTTAATAGGGACTGGTGTAGGGCTGGTAATCAGAAGTGGAGGTGTGATTGATGGAGCTGAAGTAATTGCCGTATTTACTAAAAGAAGAACGGGATTCTCAAACAGTGAAATTATCATGTTGTTTAATACCTTCATTTTTGCCGGAGCAGCCTTTCATTTTGGACTGGAAACAGCCATGTATTCCTTAATCACCTATTTTGCTGCCACCCGGGCTACTGATTATGTAGTTGACGGTATCGAACAATATACAGCCATTAATATCATTTCTTCTGAACACGACAAAATCAAAGACTTAATAGTCAATAAATTGGGTAAAGGAATTACCGTTTATAAAGGCGAGAGAGGATATCTGCCCGGTAGTTTTGATATTAAGTCGGATGTTGAGATTATTGTTACCATCGTTACCCGACTTGAGATAATGCAGATTGAAGAGGCTGTAACGACAATAGATCCCAAGGCATTTATTTTCATTCAAAGCATCAATGAAGCTACAGGTGGGATCTTAAAATCTAAGGGACATGCAAAATAAACAAAACATGAAAGACTTTGTAATTAATTTACTTAAAGATCATCTATCAGAAAACTACCATTACCATAATTACCTGCACACGTTGTATGTGACTGAGAAAGTGCTGGAAATTGGCAGGCAGGAAGCATGTTCTGACAAAGAACTGGAATTGTTGTATACCGCAGCTCTCTGGCACGATACAGGCTACATCAGAACCTATAAAAATCATGAAGAAGAGAGCTGTTTGCTGGCAAGACAATATTTGCCTGAATATGGGTATAGCCATCTGGATATCGACAAAGTATGTTCCCTGATCATGGTCACCAAAATACCACAAACGCCTAAAAATAAATTAGATAATATACTTGCAGATGCTGATCTTGAATATCTTGGGACAGAATCTTTTAACATAAAGGCCGATGACCTCTTTAAGGAGCTGCACTACCTGAATCCGCTGCTTACACCCGAAAAATGGAACCAGCAGCAAATTTCATTTTTGCAAAATCACCATTTTTTTACCCGCTTCTGCCAGGAAACAAAGGAACCTGTTAAGCAGATGGTTTTGCAGAAACTGATTGAACATAAAACATAGAATAGATTCGATATGAAGGCAAAATCAATTAAAGGAAAATCTACCGAAGAAATAAAAACGGCACTACTGAAAAGTCTGGTCAACGCCCGCCTGCCGGACGGGCAGGGATTCAAGCCAACGCTTGCGTTTGTATTTATTTCCTCTGACCAAGACAGAAAAACCATTTCCTCCATGTTGGATAAGGAAGGAATTGCCATTTTTGGAGTGACTACTGTAGGCGAATTTACAGAAGAAGGAGTTGATTCCGGGTCCATTGTTATCCTGCTTCTTGACATGAATCCCGATTTCTTTAAATTGGCCATTAAAGATTACCCGGATGGATCAGCAATCGACTCTGGTCGTTATGTTGGGAATATTGGTAAAGACGCCTTCGGGCAACCAGCCTTCATTATCTCAGGTTCCAATATGGAAGCTCCGGGGGAACTCATCATGCAGGGCATACTCGATGAAGTCAATGAAAATTCAACAGTTATTGGTGGTATGGCCGGAGATTGTGTTTTCACCAACAATCATGAAAGCCATCAGGGCGTGTTGGCATTAATCATCGATGAAACAAAAGTCACACTCGCAGGTGAGGCCGTATCGGGTTGGAAAGCAGTAGGTACTGAAAAAACAATCACCGAATGTGAAGGTCCCTGGATTCATGCTATTGATGGTCAACCAGCCATGGAAGTGGTTAAAAAGTTTACCGGAATAGAACTCAATGATCCCTTGCGAGATGATGGATACTCCCACGTGGGGACGACGTTCCCCATACAAATCCAGCAAGAAAAAGGCGCTCCGGTCATGCGTCCGCTTTTAAAATTTAACCCCGATGATGATTCGATTATGTGCGGTGGGAGTGTGGTGAAGGGATCGCGCTTCCGTTTTTCACTGCCTCCCGACTTCGAAGTGGTCGACTCGGTGATCGACAGTGCGCGGGAAATAAAGGAAAATGAATTGTCAGATGCTGATGCGCTGCTTGTCTTTTCGTGTATCGGACGTAAAGTCTCCCTTGGCCCCATGGCAGCCAGCGAAGTGTTGGGCATACAAGAAGTTTGGGGGAAACCCATGGCAGGCTTTTTTAGCATGGGTGAGTTTGGGAAAACAAAAAACGGGAATACACAGTTTCATGGAACAACCATTAGCTGGGTAGCCATCAAAGAAAAATAAAAGATAAAATATGAAAGCAAAATCAATCAAAGGAAAATCAACGGAAGAAATAAAAACTGCACTGCTGGAAAGTCTGGTCGACACCCGCCTGTCGGACGGGCAGGGATTCAAGCCGACACTGGCTATTGTATTCATGTCGGTAAGCCAGGACAGAAAAGCAATCTGTGAATTGCTTGATACCCATGGCATTGCCATATTTGGCGCCACCACAAGCGGAGAGTTCATAGATGAAGTGACCGAAAATGGCACGGTAGTGATGCTGCTGCTGGATATGAACAGGGATCATTTTCACATTTATCTGGAGGAATTTCCGGAGAAAAATTACAGGGGAACAGCGTCGGCTATTGCTGAAAAAGCAAAGGCTCAATTCTCAAACCCCGCCTTCCTTATTTCAGGCTCTCACATGGAAACGGATGCGGAACAATTGCTTTTCGGGTTTGAAGACGTTGTCGGCAAGGAGGTGAATGTATACGGTGGTATGGCATCCGATGACTATACCTTCACTGAACAATTCGTTTTTACAAACGGGATGGAAAGTAAAAGGGGAATTATCGCTTTAGCGCTGGACGAGAACAAAATTCTCATCAAAGGAAGAGCCACTTGTGGCTGGAAAGCGGTAGGTACTGAAAAAACAGTGACAAAAAGCGAAGGCAACCATGTGTTTACAGTTGATGACGTTCCTGTATTGGATCTTACCGCAAAATACGGAGGGTTGGAAAATGTATCACCCGACAATACCGGATTGATGCTGGAAATAGCCGCCAATCTGCCTTTGCAACTGCAACGTGAAAAAGGTGACCCGGTCATGCGTCCCGGTCTCGTTATCGACTGGAGCGACCGTTCTTTCTTTTGCAGCGGATCAGTCCCTCAGGGTTCAAAAGTACGTTTCTCAATACCCCCGGATTTCGATGTGATGGAAAAGGTAATCAAAAGTGCCACAGAGATGAGGAAAACCGAAATGCCCGATGCCGATGCAGTGATTGTATTCAGCTGCGCAGGAAGGATTCTCGCTTTCGGCCCCATGATGAACATGGAAATTGAAGGATTAAAAAAGGTCTGGAACGTGCCTATGGCCGGTATGTTCAGCAATGCCGAACTGGCGCGGGCTACCGGCGGAAACCTGGAAATGCACAACCTTACGACCTGTTGCGTGGCCTTAAAAGAAAAATAAATGAATCAACATCTTCAAAATATCTTCGAAATCCTTCAGCAGATTGAAAACTTATCTGATGAACAAAAATTTTCTACTGCCAAATCTTTGAAGGATGCCGACAAAGAATTGACCATCCTGGAGTTCAAGCTCGACCGCACTGAAAAAGTTAAACGTACCACAGCCATCCTGCTGGAAGAAACCATCGAAGAGCTGGAGCAGAAAAGAAAAGCCGTAGAAGAAATCAACACAGCATTAACAAAATCATTGGAAGAATTAAAAGCTGCGCAGGCTCAGCTCATCCAATCCGAAAAAATGGCCTCTTTGGGAGAACTTACTGCCGGCATTGCGCACGAAATACAAAACCCGCTCAACTTCGTTAACAATTTCTCCGAAGTAAGCAGTGAACTGCTGGATGAAATGAGAAGTGAACTGGATAGGGGAGATATCGAAGAAGCAAAAGAAATTGCAACAGATGTAATACTGAACCTCGAAAAAATACTGCATCATGGCAAGCGTGCCGATGCCATTGTTAAAGGTATGTTACAGCACAGCCGAAGCAGCAGCGGAGTAAAGGAGCCAACCGATATCAATACTTTGGCTGATGAATATTTACGGCTGGCTTATCACGGACTGAGGGCTAAAGACAAATCCTTTAATGCTATATTAAAGACAGATTTTGATGAAACTATTGGAATGATTGATATTATTCCACAGGATATAGGACGGGTGATTCTGAACCTGATAACCAATGCATTTTATGCGGTTGATGAAAAGAAAAAACAAACCCTTGAAGGGTTTGAAAACTACGAACCAACTGTTTCAGTTTCTACGGAATTAGTCATCCCCCCTCCGGGGGGAACGAGGGGGGTAAAAATCTCCGTAAAAGACAACGGCTCCGGTATCCCTCAAAAAGTTCTGGATAAAATCTTTCAACCCTTCTTTACTACCAAACCAACAGGGCAGGGAACGGGGCTTGGTTTGAGTTTGGCGTATGATATTGTTAAAGCTCATGGAGGGGAGTTGAAAGTGGAAACAAAGGAAAACGAAGGTTCAATATTTACAATCATAATACCGGTATAGATGACTCAAATAATTATTACCAAACAATTAGAAACAGAAATCAGGCAGTTTTTAGACAATTACTGGGCTCTATATCTGGAAGGTGATCTGCAAACCTGGTCAACCTTTTTAACCGATGATTATAAAAATATCGGCGGTACTGAGGAGGAAATATGGAATAGTAAGCAAGAGATCATGGATTACTCTACTGCAATTATGGGTCAAATGGTTGGTGTTGCATCGTTAAGGAATAAAAAAACCGAGGTCTTTTCGCTTACCCCTTATGTTTTGGCTCATGAGTTTGCCGATATGTACATTAAAATAGAAAATAGCTGGGTTTTTTATGGAAAATTCAGGTTGTCATCCATTATACAAAAAAGCACAAAAGGATGGCAGGTTGTTCACCAGCATGGTTCCTATCCCGATTCCAAAGCCGGGCAGGGAGAAACATTTGCCTTTGATAAAATCAGTGCCGAGAACAGAGAATTAAAAGATGCCGTTAAAAGGCGTACGGTAGAACTGGAAAATAAAAACAGAGAACTTGAAATTGAAGCGGCACTGGAAAAGGTGCGTTCATCAGCATTGGCCATGAATGAGCCTGCCGATATGGTAGAAGTGTGCCGGGTTATTTCCAATCAATTAATTTTATTAGGTGTAACAGATATTAGAAATGTGCAGACCGCAATCATAAATGAACAAAAAGGCACTTATCTCAACTACCAATATTTTGCAGCATATAAAGAAGGCGTTATTGAAGAGACAGATTACAACCTTCACCCAACTTCTTTTGCCATGGTTCAGGAAATGAAAAAGTCGGCTCACACAACTTTCAGCGGAAGCATGGAAGGTTTGGAACTGAATACATTCCGTGAATGGAGAAAACAATACAACCAGTTTCCCGATCCATTGCTGGACGAAGTGGATTCAATCCACTATTATTTCTATTCCATTGGTCAGGGCGGATTGGGCTTATCTACTTACAAATCTTTGTCGGAAGAAGGACTTGAAATATTCAAGCGGTATCATAATGTTTTTACACTTGCCTATCGAAGGTTTATTGATATTGAGCTCGCATTTACCCAGGCACGCGAAGCTCAGATTGAAGCTGCAGTAGAACGTGTCAGGGCTCAATCCATGGCAATGTACCAAACCACCGATTTACATAAGGTTAATGAGGAAGTTCTTAACCAATTATATAAGCTTAAGGTAGATGGATTAACAGGTGTTAGTATTTACCTTGTTGATGAATATGACACCGTAACAATTTGGGATCTTTCAAGCCCGGGAAACATGAGCATTCCCAACAGTTATTCCATTAAATATGATGCAAAAAAATACCCGGTCATGGGTGAATGGGTTGAAATCTGGAAAACAACGCATGAGGATTATTTTGTACTGGATGCTCCAAAAGAAAAACTGATCAAAGCTGTTGAAGAATTCAAAGAAATACATCCTGAGATGGCTATTAAATTTAAAAATGCGATCGAATCCGGAAGCCTGATCCATCAGTGGAATCCTGTTGGACGCCTGTCAGATGGAGTATTGTCCATTGACCTCATGAATCCTCCTTCCGAAGACACCAAAACCATTGTAATAAAAATGGCCGGTGCGTTTAACATGGCTTATCAACGTTTTCTCGATTTGCAAAAAGCAGAAGCACAGACAAGAGAAGCGCAGATAGAAGCGGCATTGGAAAGAGTACGAACCAGAAGTTTGGCAATGCATAAAACGGATGAACTACAAAGGGTAATCCAAACGGTACATCAAGAGTTACTAAATCTGAATATCTCTATTTCCGGAGGATCTTTTATTGCCATCAATAGTGAAATTGAAACAGAAATACATTGTTGGGGTTCCGGGGGCACTGCTGATACTTCAGAACAAGTACATATTCCTTACTTTGATAAGCCCTTTTACACCAATCTTATAAAAGGAATTAAAACTGGTCCGGGATTTTTTACCGAAGAATACACTCAGAAAGAAAAAGAGGAATTTTTCAAATTTTTATTTAAGCATGAGCCCTGGTCAAAGCTGGATTCCAAACAGAAAAATGAAACCTTATCAAGTCCGGGAGGATATACCAGGTCATGTTGTGTATCTCAACATTCGAGTATTTTTATCATCAACCATTTTGGTGAAAAGTTTTCAGAGGCCGATAATGACATTCTTAAACGTTTTGCAAGGGTTTTCGAGCAAACCTACACCCGCTTTCTGGATCTTCAAAAAGCAGAAGCCCAGGCACGAGAAGCGCAAATAGAACTCTCTCTGGAGCGCATCCGGTCTCATGTTACGGCCATGCAGGAATCTTCAGAATTGCTTGATATCGTGGTCATGATGCGCAATGAGTTTGTTACGCTTGGTCACGAAGCACATTACTTCTGGCACATGCGCTGGCTGCCCGAAAAATATGAAAAAGCCATGACCTCTGGTGACGGCACACGCATTGGCATGGTGATGACACTTCCCCGTCATATTCATGGAGATATACAAACTGTTGCCGACTGGGAAAAAAGTGACAAACCCACCTTTGTTTTGGCGATGGATACAGAAAATGCGGTTGATTATGTGCACAAAATGATCTCCCTCGGTGATTTTGAAATAGTGGATCACAATGCGCCCATACTGGATGACATACGCCACATCGGCGGACTCACCTTTGTTATGGCACGCACCACCCATGGTGAAATCGGTTTTAGTCTGCCAGGAGATGTGCCCAATCCACCGGCAGCAGCCGTAGATGCATTGGCGCGATTTGCAGGCGTATTTGATTTGGCCTATAAACGTTTTGAGGATTTGAAGACAGCTGAAAAAGACCTGATCGAAATCAAAGCAGCAAAACAAAATGCTGAAGAAGCGCTCCTGGAGCTCAAAGCCACCCAATCTCAACTTATCCAATCCGAAAAAATGGCTTCTCTTGGCGAACTAACTGCCGGCATTGCCCACGAAATCCAAAACCCACTCAACTTCGTGAATAACTTTTCGGAAGTAAATACGGAGTTAATTGATGAATTGAGTGAAGAAGTTGACAAAGGAAACCTGGATGAGGTTAAAGCTATCGCCAGAGACATCAAAGAAAACGAACAAAAAATCAACCACCACGGCAAACGTGCCGATGCCATCGTGAAAGGAATGTTGCAGCACAGCCGGAGCAGTAGTGGAGTAAAAGAACCTACTGATATTAACGCTTTGGCTGATGAATATTTAAGATTGGCGTATCACGGCCTACGGGCGAAAGACAAGTCTTTCAATGCAACCATGAAAACAGATTTCGATGGAACTGTTGGAAAAATTAATGTTATTCCTCAAGATATTGGCAGAGTGATTTTGAATTTAATTACCAATGCTTTTTATGCAGTTGATGAAAAGAAGAAGTCTGGAATCGAAGGTTATGAACCAACTGTTTCTGTTTCTACTAAGCTGGTCATCCCCCTTTCGGGGGGACTGAGGGGGGTGCAAATTTCAGTAAAGGACAACGGCAGCGGAATTCCCGATTCAGTTAAGGATAAAATCTTCCAACCCTTTTTCACCACCAAACCCACCGGAGAGGGAACGGGTTTGGGATTGTCGCTGAGCTTTGAGATTATAAATGCCCATGGCGGCGCTTTTAAAGTTGAAACAAAGGAAGGTGAAGGAAGTGAGTTTATTATTCAATTACCCATAGATGCAATTTAAAAGAAGATGAAAAAAATAATATTAATAGCCTTACTCTTTTATTCCATAGGTTTAAATGCACAAAACCTTAAACCGTATTTTAAGACTTTATCGGTTGAAGATGGTTTGCCTGAAGGATATGTAGTCTCTTCTTTACAGGATAAACTGGGATTTATATGGCTGGGTACTCAAAATGGCCTTGTACGTTACGATGGTTACAATCTAAAATCCTACTCTTTTCCGGATGAAAATGGAATTCCATTGATTTATTGTAGCTTACAGCAATTACACGAAGACAAAACCGGGAAACTGTGGGCTATTGTTGGTAACAGTGAATTGTATTACTTTGACAGGCCACTTGATACATTTATTAAAGCAAAACTTAATGCTTCTGATTCAAATATTTTCGCGGATCATTATATATATAAATGGCTAGAGGACCCAAAAACTGATACACATTGGTTTTTAGCAATGAATGCCATAACCCGGATACCTTGTATATATTCCTATGATGGGGCTCAAAATAAATTGGAGAAATATAGTCCGGATGGCAAATCCGAAAATTATATCCCAAGCCATAAGAATGCTGGTATAATTCAAGATGCTGAAGGCAAAATTTGGATAGCTGCTGATAGTTTGCTTAGTTTTTTCGAACCATTGTCGAAATCATTTAAACCATGGTTTGTAATTCCTGATAGCACAAAAAAAGGTTTGATTTCCGGTATTACTGCTGATCCTGTAAATAAGGACAAACTATGGATATATACCTTCATTCCGGACATGGATGTAACTAATAATTCAATGGAATTAGATTTTTATCAGTTCAATACAAAAACAAAAGCATTTCAATCATTTAAACATAAAAAGAGTGATCCGACTTCCATCGCAGGTAACTGCATTGCAATAAGAAATGATTCGTTAAACCGGACATGGTTTAGTACCGAAAAAGGTATTTCCCTCTTTAATTCTCAATTGGGAACGTTTACCAATTTTAGCTTAAATATACCCTCCTCCAATGCTGGAAACATGGCATATGTTTCTGTAATTGCAGCAGATAAAGAAGGAAACCTCTGGCTGGCCGGGAATTTTAATGGCTTATTTTACCTGGATGTTAATACGGCCAAAGCTACTTTTTATTCTCACAGCAAAACTCCTGGTAGTTTGCCTGATTCTCCCAGGGGAATTAACAAGCTCTTTTATGATCGTTCCGGTACATTTTGGATTAGCTTGCCGTGGAGAGGAATTGCATACATCGACCAACAGAAAACGATGTTAAATCCCATTAGAATAGAGCCAACTTCTGATGAAGCACATGGAATTTTAAGTAAGGATGATTTTTTTGTCAGTGGAAAATATAGTGACAGTGTATTTTTTGTCAATAATAATTCCGGACTTTTCAAATGGAATTATAAACAGAACAGTTTTGATAGAATAGAACTAAATAACAACAAAGTTTACAACCAGATTCGTACTGTTTTAGTAGCACAGGATGGTTTGATATGGATAGGATCAGCAGATGAAGGGTTATTTTCTTACAACCCTTTGAATAAATCCATTAAAAACTTTACCAAAGTCGCCAATGACAGTACTTCCATTAGCAGTAATGCTATTAGTCGATTAATAGAAGATCGTGAAGGTAATCTATGGATTGGAACAAATGGGCAAGGACTGTGTCGATTTAATAAAAAAAGCGCATCATTTACAAGTTTTCCGTTTATTAGCAATAATGGTACGATACAAGCTGATAATGTGCTGGATGATGATAGAGTTCTTTTTATGTATATTGATAACGATGAAATTTTGTGGATTGGCACAAACAGGGGCGCACTGAACAGGTTTGATACCAGAACGGAGAAATTCACCTCCTATCTTGATCATAAGTCCGGATTCAATTGTGTAGCAAATATATTTGAGGATAGTCAGCAGCGAATGTGGTGTGGGACATATCTTTCGGGCTTGTTTTTAATAGATACAGAAACAGGGTATAAGAAAAGATATTCTACACAGAATGGGCTGATACATAATTCTGTTTTTGGAATTTCAGAGGATAACGAGGGCAATATCTGGATCGCCTCATTCAGAGGTTTATCCAGGCTTAATCCTGAAAGTGACCATATTACAAATTTCCGGTTTTCAATTGGGGATTTGCGAGACCCCAATATACTTTTCACTGATTCAGATGGTTGGTTGCAGTTGGCTATCGAAAATGGCCTCATCACATTCGATCCCGAAAAACTGACAGCAAGTCCTGTTCCTCCGGCTACAGTAATTGAATCGGTCAGTTATCGAAATGATATGAACAGGGATACCATCGTTTTTACCCATGGAAAAACACATTTAGAACTGAAGTATAATGAAAATAAAGTCAGTTTCCAATATGTGGGTTTGCATTATGCCAATGCGGAATTAAACCAATACGCCTACAAGTTGGAGGGTTATGATAAAGAATGGATTGAGGCAGGTACACAAAGATCAGCAACTTATACAAATCTTTCTCCCGGTGAGTATACCTTTAATGTTAAATCTGCAAATAGCGATGGTATCTGGAATGAAACAGGTTCGGGTTTTTCGATTCAAATTTCATCACCCTGGTGGCAAACCACTCTGGCTTATGTGATTTATGGTATTTTGTTTATTGCTGTTGTAATCATCATTGACCGTGTTCAGCGAAAAAGGCTTAAAGAAAAAGAGCAGGCACAAGCACGGGAAAAAGAACTGGCTCAGGCCAAAAAAATTGAAAATGCTTACAATGATCTTGAAGTTGCCCACCAAAATTTAAAAGCCACCCAATCCCAACTCATCCAGTCCGAAAAAATGGCTTCTCTTGGAGAACTCACAGCCGGAATTGCACATGAAATACAAAACCCGTTGAACTTCGTCAACAACTTTTCGGAAGTAAATTCTGAATTAATAGCAGAAATGAGAGAGGAAATTGGAAATGGGAATATGGAGGAAGTAATGGCTTTGGCCATTGATATTGAAGATAACGAAAGAAAAATAAACCATCACGGCAAACGTGCCGATGCCATTGTTAAAGGAATGCTGCAGCACAGCCGCAGCAGCAGTGGAGTAAAAGAACCAACTGATATTAATGCGCTGACTGACGAGTATTTACGCCTGGCTTACCATGGCCTTCGTGCAAAAGACAAATCGTTTAATGCCAGCATGAAAACCAATTTTGACCCAGCCATTGGAAACATCAATGTCATTCCTCAGGATATGGGTCGGGTAATTCTTAATTTAATTACCAATGCTTTTTATGCAGTTGATGAAAAAAAGAAGATGCAAACCCTTGAAGGGTTTGAATACTACGAGCCAACCGTTTCGGTTTCTACTAAACTGATCATTCCCCCTTCGGGGAAGGCAACGGGGGTTGAAATCAGTGTAAACGACAATGGTAGCGGTATCCCAAAGAATGTTTTGGATAAAATCTTTCAACCCTTCTTCACAACAAAACCCACTGGTCAGGGAACGGGTTTAGGCCTGAGTATGAGTTATGATATCGTAAAAGCACATGGCGGGGAATTGAAAGTAGAGACCAAAGAAGGGGAAGGCACTTCATTCACCATTTTTTTAGCAATATAAATCTAATATCTATTAAATGAAAATTTTAGTTGTAGACGACGAAAGAGATATTCAAATGCTGTTTGAACAGCGATTTCGAAAAGAAATTAAGGAAAAATCCCTTGAATTTGCTTTTGCTTTTTCCGGCGAGGAAGCACTCACTTATTTGAGAAAACAGAACCATCAAACAGTTTTAATACTATCCGACATCAATATGCCTGGCATGAGCGGGCTTGAACTGTTGAGACAGATAAAAGAAAAATATGTAATACCACCACCACGTGTGATGATGATTACGGCTTATGGGGATGCCGAGAATTTTGAAAAAGCCAAACAACTGGGAGCCGATGATTTTTTAACCAAACCGGTTGACTTTAAGTATTTAAAAGAAAAATTTAAACTTTAAGATCATGGTAAAAATTTTAGTAGCTGATGATGAGGAAGATCTGGAAATGCTTATCAAACAGAAATTCCGCAAAAAAATAAGGGAACAACAATACGAATTCATTTTTGCCATTAACGGAAAAGATGCACTCGAAAAACTTAAAAAAAATGATGATGTGGTTATTGTTTTAAGCGACATCAATATGCCCGAGATGGACGGGCTTACTTTTTTAACAAAACTGAGCGAATCAAGTCCGTTAATTAAAACTGTGATGGTTTCAGCCTATGGCGACATGGACAATATACGTACAGCTATGAACCGTGGAGCCTTCGATTTTGTTACTAAACCAGTCAATTTTGAAGACCTGGAATTAACCATGGAAAAAACCATCAAACATGTTAAGCAAATGAAGGATACGCTCAAAGCTATTCAGGAAAACAATATCCTCAGGATGTATGTTGACCAAAACGTGCTTAATTTTATGGGTGGTCGTGAATACCTGGCTTCATTAACAGCAAGTGAAACCGTTGAAGCTTCTATCGCATTTATTGATATTTGTGGGTTTACTTCATTCAGTGAAAAAGAATCACCTGACCAGGTTGTTAATTTATTAAATCAATACTTTGATTTAATGGCCAAGGAAATCATTGATCAAAATGGTGTCATCGATAAATTTATTGGTGACTGTGTGATGGCCGTCTTTAAAGGCCCATATCACCTCGACAGAGCTATTGATGCTTGTCTGTCGATCCGGAATAAAATAGATAACTTACCTGCACCAAGTGGAAAAGCTAAATTTTTACCAAAGGTCGCCATGGGTATTAACACAGGAGATGTGATTTCAGGAAATATTGGTTCTGCAAGTATTCGACGTCTTGACTATACTGTTATTGGGGATTCTGTTAATGTTGCCCAACGGTTGCAATCTGTCGCTGAACCAAATCAAATCCTGATCAGTAATACTTCGTATCAAAAAGTGAAAGAATCATTTAATTGTCGTCAGGTAGGGGAAGTTAGTCTCAAACATAAAGTTGCACCCGTATTCGTTTATGAAGTTTTGGATTAAAAAACCACAAAATGTTGAAATTGTGATGAAAAGCAAAACCCGCCTCAAATAAGAGACAGGTTGCTAACCAAAATTTCCTTTGTTTTCGAAGAACATCAGTGATGTTTCTAACCTTTCAGGTTGGAAAAAACCTGAAAGGTTGAATACCGCACCCGAAAAACTAAACCTCATCAAAGCAAAAAATCTTAACTTTGGCCTCCGGTATCAGGTATATCGGCTTTGGAAAATTTCCAACCTTTCAGGTTGGAAAAAACTTGAAAGGTTGAATAAAAAATAATTATAAACCATTGACTATGACTAGAAAAAATTCTCTTTCCGCCATCTTTTTGCTGCTTTTTGTATCTTTTATTTCCCAGGCCCAAACCGCCGATAAAAGCGATTGGACTGGCGGGGTTCCCGATGCCTGTACGTCCATCACAGTAGGTAAAAAAGCCAGTTTCGATGGCTCGGTGATGACCTCACATACCGACGACAGTCACCGCACCCGCAGCTGGATCGACATCGTGCCCGATAAAACCCACAATCCGGGTGACGTGGTCAATATGTACAAAAGGGTTCCCATTGATACCCTGGCCATGCCGGCCTATGGAAACCTCAAGATTGGCACCATTCCTCAAATAAGCCAGACAAATGGATATATCAACACGGCTTATCCCAGCTTAAACACCAAACAACTGGGGATTGGGGAATCCACTTTTGGAGGCCGCGAAGAGCTGCAAAGCGATTCGGGGCTGATCGATTGTCAGCGTTTGTGTTTGCTGATGCTCGAGCGGGAAAGTACGGCACGTGGAGCCATCAAAATGGCCGGAGACTTATTAAAACAGTATGGCTGGAACGATTACGGGGAAGCCCTCACCATCGCCGACAAAAACGAAGTATGGCATTTTGAAGTGGTTGGCCCGGGAAAAGGAAAAAAAGGGGCCATTTGGGTAGCACAACGTGTTCCCGACGATCATATTTCAGTCAATGCCAATGCCAGTACCATCAAAGAAGTTGACCTAAGCAATCCGGATGAGTTTATGGCCTCCGAAAATATTTTTACTGTTGCAAAGGAAAATGGCTGGTGGAACCCCGACAAAGAGGTGTTCAGGTTCTGCTATGCCTATGCGCCCGAAAGCCGTACCTCGCTGGCTTCCCGCCGAAGGGAATGGCGCGTATTCGACTTGTTGGCTCCTTCGTTGAAGCTCGATCCCAACCACAGCGATTATCCCTTTTCGGTAAAACCCGATACCTTGGTCACCCTGGAGAAAATCATGAGCGTTTTTAAGGATTATTATGAAGGCACTCCCTTTGACATGACCAGCAACCTGACTGTAACCGACGAAAATGGAAAAACCATCATTTCTCCCTTGGCCAGTCCTCACATGCCTTATGATGCAAACAAACTATTTAAAATCAATGGAGGCTGGGGATGGCTTGGCGAGCGTACCATTGCCCGATGGTACACCATGTATGCCACCATTATTCAGTTGCGTGGCTGGCTACCGGACGAAATCGGCGGCGTAGAATGGCTTGCCATGGACAATGTGGCCACGTCCATTTATGTGCCCATTTATGGCTCTGTAACGGATTTGCCCGTTCAATACAAAACCCCGGGTAGGGTAAATGGGTTCACCCTGAATTCGGCCTGGTGGATTTTTAACCGGCTGGGAACACTGGCTTCGCAGCGCTGGGGCGATATGCGCCACGATGTGGATGCCGTTTGGAATCCCATGCAGTTGCAACTGATTCAAAATCAAAAAAAGGTGGATGAAGAGGCCTTGAAGTTATATGAGAAGAGTCCGGAAAAAGCCATCGTTTTTTTAACGGATTATTCAAATACAGAAGGAACCAAAGTGATGGTTAGGGCCATTCAACTGGGCGACTTTCTATGGACTAAATATGACGAAAAATTTTAGGTCGATAGAAAAAGCTCCGGGATCCTTTTGAAATTAGGAAGCCCAAATACAAATGACACGGGCCAAAGAAGTGGTTCAATATGAACCACCCCCCGGAAACCAGGTGCTTTGGTATCGATCAAAATCCATGGAGTTTAATACTTTCAGTAATGTAGTATTATTAACTTCTCTCCAGCCTCCACAATTTCTTCAGCTTACTATATTTTAAATAAGTGGCTTTTGCCGAAAGGAGGCAGATTTTAAGACCTGCCTCACCATCAAGGAACCCTAAATTAAAATAATAGTCGCGCATAAACTTGGCTAAGGGGCTGGCCCATTGCTTTATAAAAGAAGGTTTCTTCCCTGCTTCATAGTATGCACGGGCTGCGATATCCGTAAACCGATCTATCTGTCGATGATGATCACTTTCGGTATGGTATGAGTAATGCAACAAATCACCTTCCAGATGGCTGAAAGTGGAACCTTTTTCCATGATAAACCGGTCATGGGGATTGATGCCTCCCCAGAGGCCCTTTGTCCGGTTAAAAAGCCGCAGTTTGACGTCAGGATACCATCCGCAGTGTTTGATCCATTTTCCACAATAGTTGGTGTACCGATTCATGGTAAAACCATCCGCATCGAAGTGTTTCTTTGCTTCCGAAATGCTGTGTTTTAGTGTGTCCGAAAGGGCTTCGTCGGCATCGAGAGAAAGTATGTGATTGTGAGTGGCGAGCCGCGTAGCGTAGTTTTTTTGCCCGATATAGCCTTCAAACGGGTGTTCTACAAACCGCACTCTGTATTGTTGACAGATTTCTTTGGTCCGATCGGTGGAAATGGAGTCGACAACGAGTATTTCATCGGCCACAGTTGCAACTGAATTGAGGCACCTGGCAATATTGCGCTCTTCATTTAGAGTTATGATTACCACCGAGAGTTTGGTCATGGTCTGCGATTTAGAGCAAAGATAAAAAGAAAGGTATACACTATGGAGACACAGGAGATACGGAGGTCTTTCTTATTATTTAAAGTATGAAACTGATTTTTCTATGCATTCTCTGCGACTCTGCGGTTTGTTTTTCACTCCTCTAATCCCTGAATACAAAGTCATCCCAATCGGGTGCGACATTAAATTTTTCACGAAAACGCACCAGTTCATCTTTCGATAATAAAACCGAAACGGCTGTTTCCCTGTTTTCATCCCCTTGTGCCAGAACCTGTCCTTTTGCGTCAAGCACCATGGTAAATCCGTTATAATCAAAACCCAGTTCATCTTTTCCAACCCGGTTGACACCAATTACAATGGCCTGATTTTCGATGGCGCGGGCGATAAGCAACTGTCGCCACGGATAACTGCGCACAGCCGGCCAGTTGGCCAGATATAGCGCCAGATCGTATTCGAATGCTTGATGTTGGTACCGATTTTTACTCCATACCGGAAACCGCAAATCATAACAAATCATTGGCCTGATTTTCCAACCGTTTAGTTCCACAATAAGTTGCTGGTCACCGGGTTGTATCATCTTGTCTTCGCCACCCATCGAAAACACATGACGTTTTTCGTACAACCGGAAATCTCCGTCAGGAGTCATCCAAACGAGTGTATTGGCAAAACCGTGGTTGTTTTCGAGTAACAAAGTACCGGCCAGCACAGCACCCGTTTTAACCGCCATGGATTTCATCCAGTTCACAGTAACTCCGTTGGTGGTTTCAGCAAATTTCTTTGGATTTACCGGAAAGCCGGTAGTAAAAGTCTCTGGTAAGAGAATTAGATGATGACGTTCAAAATTTTGATCAACCATCTTTTCAAAAGCCAATCGGTTGGCTTCAGGATTTTCCCAGATGAGGTTGGCCTGTAATGCCAGTATTTTTAAATCCTGCATAGTATCTCTCCCGCTTTTTGAAGCGTTTCCTCCGTTTTGGCAAAACAGAACCTCAAGGTATGGTTATCTACTTTTTCACGATAAAATGGAGAAACGGGTACTGCCGCCAGTTGATGTTCTTTCACCAGCCATTCGGCAAATTCCATTTCTTTTTTTTCGGAGATAGCACTGTAATCAAGTAATTGAAAATAAGTACCGTGGCAGCTCAATGGCTTAAATTTAGAGCCTTTAATGGTGTCGAGAAAAAAATCTCGCTTTTGTTGGTAGAATTCGCCCAGGTGCAGGTAATTTTTCGGATTTTTCAGGAAGTCGGCCACCGCATACTGTATGGGTGTGTTGACGGCAAATACCATGAACTGATGTACTTTTCGCACCTCTTTTGTTAATTTCTCAGGAGCCAATATGAATCCCGTTTTCCATCCGGTGGCGTGAAAGGTTTTACCGAACGAACCAACGATCAAACTCCGTGAAGCCAGATCAGGGAAAAGACACACACTCTCGTGCTTGAGTCCGTCAAAAATCAGGTGTTCGTAAACTTCATCACTCAGAATCACAATATCGGTACCACGGGTGAGCCTTTCCAAACGTATCAAATCTTCTTTGTTGAGAATACTGCCTGTTGGATTATGCGGTGAGTTGATGATGATCATGCGTGTACGGCTCGAAATCATTCGGGTTACCTCTTCCCAGTTGATGCGATAGTCGGGAAAATGAAGCTGTGAATGTTTTACCAAACCACCATTGAGGGTGATGGCAGGGGCATAACTGTCGTAGGCTGGTTCAAAAATAAGTACCTCATCGCCTTTGTGCACCAGGGCGGTGATGATGCTAAACAGGGCCTGTGTGGCGCCTGCCGTGATGGTGATTTCTGTTTCCGTGTTGTAAACAGCACCATAATTTTGTTTAAAAAGTTTCGACAAGGCTTCACGTAAAGGCTTGATGCCTGGCATGGGTGCGTACTGGTTGAAACCTTTTTTCATGGATTGATTTACCAGTTCTATCAAATGTTCGGAAACGGGAAAGTCCGGAAAACCCTGCGCCAGGTTTAAAGCTTTGTACTGTGTGGCCAATTGTGTCATTACCGCGAAGATGGAAATCCCTGTTTGCGGTAATTTGGATGTGATATTGCCTTCGTACGCGTTCATGGCTAATTTTTTCGGTGAGCTACAAAAATAGGGAAAAGTATCATTGTTTGTCCATTTGATTCAATTCGTCAGGTTCTTTTTTGAACTTGGGTTTGATGAGCAGCCTCAAGGTTTGGTTATAGCTGAAATAATTCCATATCCAATCCCACATAATAAAAAATCGGTTTTTTACTCCTATAATCGACATCAGGTGAACTGCCGACCACAACACCCAGGCTACAAACCCATTGAAATGCATGCCGGGCAAATCGGCCACCGCCAGATTATGCCCAACGGTGGCGAGCGATCCTTTGTCTTTGTAAACGAATTTCTGCCATGATTTACATGCCTTTTCGTTACGCAGGTTTTTGGCGAGATTTTTAGCTTGCTGGATGGCTACCTGAGCTACCTGGGGATGTCCTTTTGGGGTGGTTTCATTTTGCATCAAACAAATATCGCCAATGGCAAACAGGTCCGTTGTCCCCAAAATTTTGTTGAATTCATCTACCAATAACCTTCCTGCATGACCGAGAGTTGAACCAGGTAATCCTTTCATGTTAATGGCCTTAACGCCTGCGGCCCAAATCAAGGTATGGGTTCGATGGACACTTCCATCTTTCAGCAACACCTCTCCTTTTGAAGCATCCACCACCTGTGTGTTAAGTTTAACATCCACATCAAGTCGATGGAGGTACTCAAGGGCACGGGCACCTGATTTCTCTGACATCCCACTTAATAAGTTGCCAGCGGCTTCAAACAAATGGATCTTCATCAGGTTAAAGTCCAGTTCGGGATAGTCTTTGGGCAGGATATTTTTTTTCATCTCAGCCAGCGCCCCTGCTAACTCAACTCCTGTGGGGCCACCGCCCACAATTACCATGTTCAGGTAAGCAGCCATTTTCTCCTGGTTGGTATGGTTAAGGGCCTTTTCGTAATTTTCGAGAATGGTGTTTCGGATCAGGATGGCATCCGACACCGATTTCATGGTGAAAGCGTGTTTTTCAATATCGATATTACCAAAAAAATTGGTGGTGCCACCCGCGGCAATAACAAGGTAATCGTAATTGAGTTCGCCGATCGTGGTGGTAATTTCCTTTTTTTCGGGATGAATTTCCAATAGTTCGGCAATGCGAAAATGAAACCGCTTCTGTTTTTGAAACAGTATCCGCAAAGGGAATGAAATGGCGCTTGGCTCAAGGCCGGCGGTGGCTACCTGATAAAACAAAGGTTGAAACTGGTGGTAGTTGTTTTTGTCGATAATCACCACCTGGTATCCTGAATTGAAAAGGCTTCTGGCAAGTTTTAATCCGGCAAAACCGGCACCAATAATGACAATGCGCTTAAATTGAGGTACTGGAATGTGGGCTATCCTGGTCATAGTATGTTTTTTTTGTGGCGTCAAAATTACACGCAATCCATTGCGCTTGTCAATATTGAGTCAATTAATAACAAGATTTAACGAACTATTTCTGCCGTTAAAGGGGCTGAATCACATGAGTTTCTTAATTTTGTAAAAAGTTCTCCCGATCACTAATACTAAAACCTGAATCATGAAAAATATTGATAATTACGACTTTAGAAATAAGAAAGTAATTGTACGTGTCGATTTCAATGTGCCGTTGGATGCTCAATTCAATGTAACTGACGATACCCGCATAAAAGCGACCATTCCCACCATCAAAAAGATACTTCAGGGTGGAGGTTCAGTCATTTTGATGTCGCATCTGGGGAGGCCAAAAGGTGGTCCTGAAGACAAATTTTCGCTGCGACATGTATTGGGTGATTTATCGAAAAAATTGGGCTTGGACGTGCAGTTTGCGGATGATTGTATTGGTGAATCGGCCCGCCGCATGGCTGCCGCCCTGCAGCCCGGCCAGGTGTTGTTGCTTGAGAACCTGCGTTTTTATAAGGAAGAAGAAGCCGGAGAGGTTGGTTTTGCCAAAAAGCTGGCTGATTTGGCCGACGTTTACATGAACGACGCCTTTGGTACGGCTCACCGGGCTCACGCTTCTACTGCTGTGATAGCACAGTTTTTTCCGGAAAACAAACTCTTTGGCTATGTGATGGGTGGCGAAGTAAGCAGCATTAACAAGGTGCTGAAAGAAGGTCACAAACCTGTTACTGCCATTCTTGGAGGAGCCAAAGTTTCGGGTAAGATCGAAATCATCAACAACCTGCTCAACAAAGTGGACAACCTGATAATAGGCGGAGGAATGATGTTTACTTTTATCAAGGCCATGGGCGGAAAAACCGGAAACTCGCTGGTGGAGGATGATTTGATTGACACCGCTAAATCGGCGTTGGCAAAAGCAACAAAGCTGGGTGTGCATTTTTATATTCCCACAGATGCCGTTATTGCTGACAAATTTGATAATGAAGCCAACTTTATGACCTTCGAGGCTGATGTAATTCCTGATGGTTGGATGGGCCTGGATATCGGACCCAAATCTGTTGCCGCCATAAAGGAGATCATCCTGAGTTCCTCCACCTTGTTGTGGAATGGTCCCATGGGCGTATTCGAAATGGATCATTTTGCACAGGGAACCATCGAAATTGCCAAAGCCATTGCCGAAGCCACGCAAAAAGGAGCCTTCTCCTTAGTAGGTGGTGGCGATTCGGTAGCCGCTGTTAATAAATATCACCTCAGCGACCAGATCAGTCATGTTTCAACTGGTGGTGGCGCTATGCTGGAATTTATCGAAGGCAAAGAGCTGCCTGGAGTGGCGGCGATAGAGGGGTAAATAATTTTTTAAATTGTGAATGAATCTATCCCCTGCTTCGGGCGTGATGCGCCCGAAGCAGGGGATTTGTTTGAAAAAGTGATTTGTTTACAAGAATTTAAATCTAGGCAAGTTGTACATGTTGTTTTTCAATCGTTACATTAAAATGGATGTCGGCTTTAAGTGCTTTAAATACTTTTAAAATCGTGTCGATTGTAGCACTGTTTGTATGGCTTTCAAGTTTAGAGATTTGAGATTTTTGCACACCAACGAGTTGTCCCAATTGTTCTTGTGTTAAATTTCGTTCGGTTCGCGCCTTTTTAATCATCATACCTAAAACGTCCATACGAAGTTCATATTCATACTCTTCCCTGTCACCAGATCCGATTTTGCCAATATATTTATCCTTCATTTCAGCTAATGAATATGATTTAATTTCTGTCTTTTCCATGGTCAATGTTGTATAGTATTTTCTTCACGGTTTTAGGGTCAAGTTGCGAAATAAACACGACAGCTTCCTCTAAAAAACGGGTTTGAAAATAGTGCATCTATTTTTTTTACAAAGATAGAAAATGTTTCCAAATATTGAAACATTAAATTGTAAAAAGCTTAACTTTTTCTTAAGTGATAGTAAAAAAACAGTGCCATTTCCGAAGCCACGCAAAAAGGTGCCTTCTCCCTGGTAGGTGGTGGCGATTCGGTAGCCGCTTGTTAATAAATACCACCTCAGCGACCAGATAAGTCATGTTTCAACCGGTGGTGGCGCCATGTTTGAGTATATTGAGGAGTAGGGTTAGTTTGTGCGATAGCCCATGCCCTACGAGGGAATCCCGAAGGTTTTCGGGATGAGGGAGGGCGGAACCCCGAAAATATTCGGGGGCAGAAAGGGACGATGCAGGGCGGAGAAATGGAGCGGGTTTTATTGAGGATGTTTTCCCGGAATTTCATTAGAAGAATACCGGTGGTTTTATAGGGTGGGCAGGCTGTGGGGAGCTATATAACATAATGTCCCATTATGTTATATAGCGGGGGGGGGTGTTGTTTTTTTCTGGCACAAACTCAATGGTGGTGGTGGTTGAAGTGAAGTGAACTTTTTGCCTTAGGGTGTTGGCTTGCTCTTTGCTTTTCACGAAGGATTGAGGAAAAGCAATGGGCAATTGTGCGGTGGGTTTGCAAAAAGTGTGACAGAAAAAAACAACGAAGGGAAGGTGCGGGAAGGCCCATTCGATGTGTCAAAGATTAAAAGTTTCATTATTTCTTATTTTTATGCTGCAATATGGGTTAGGTGGTCAGTATTACTGGAATATCCAGCAGCAAGGCTTTAAATGATATAGTTGTATTTTTTTTTAGTTTAGCGATGTCTGTTAGGGGGCTAATTTAGGATTTACAGAAATCATATCTTTAATTTTGAAATCAATGGGAATCATTCCTGAATTCAATGTCGCCGCAATTGCATTAGCTTGTTCTAGAGTCATCTCATCGAATACTATCGAAAATGAGCCATTTTTTATTCCACCATTTACTAATGGAAATGACAATAATTTATTAGCAAAAATAAATGCCAAAGGCTTTCCGACATTATTAAAAGTCAAATTATACCAATTATCAATATATGCTGGTTTTAATTTTATGAATACTTGATATCTAAAATTTCCTTGAGATTTCTTAACCGTTGCATCATGAATCATACTGGAAGTTATCCTTTCATCATCTTTGTATATAACCTTTAAAGCCATCAAAGCACACAGATTGCCCGAACTATATAATATCCATTTTGCTTCAAAATCTATCGGGAATATTCCGGAAGACTCCGTACTTTTAATAATTTCAGAAACAAGAGCAGTGTCCTTTGGGTTGGAAGTTCCTATAATAGGCCCCATTATTCTCTGATTTGTATATGGTTTTAAAAACTCACCAAAGTCACGAATGAAAATATTTTTATTTTCTTTAGTAGAAAAGAAAAACTTATTATTTAAATCCAAATACATTATATTCAAAAATTGTCTAAAGAAATCCGCATCATAGAATTCTCGGATTTCTATTTTTCCCTTGGTCAATATGAAATCTTCTAATACTTGAGAATTGTGAACCAATGGTAGTCTAATTTGAATATTTTCTTTATCCGGGCTTAATACAACACTTGGATTATGAGAACAAACGGAACTTATTCTTTTCCTTAGTATTTCAATTGTGGAATTAATTTCTTTTTCGTTGGGATTAGCGCTAATTATTTCCAAATTAAAGATTAGTCCACCATTCTTTTCAACAGTTTTAGGAGGGCGTGTAAAAATTATTATAAGGACAATAGAGGTAATACAAAGAGAGACAATACTGGAATAGATAATTACCTTCTTTTTTCTCTTCCTTTTATTTCCATAAAGTATATTTTGGGTCTCCTTGTATTTTTCTACAAATTTCTCTTCATCAGGCAATAAATCGCAACTTCTTTTCAAAGAACTTACTGAATCTGAATATAATTTAAACTCAGCTTGCTTTGTGCCTATGTTGTACCATATTTCGGAAATAACCTGATTTGTATTTCCTGTAAAGTAAAAATCTATAGGCTTTAGTTTTTCTCTTATGAGGTCTTCAATTACAATTTTTGCATTGAAAGATTTAACTGCCCCCAGTTTATTATTAACGATAAACAAAACTGTTTTGGCCAATGTCTGCTCATCGGCAAGAGAATAATTTTTCTTTAAAACATGAATGTTAATTAATGATAACCAGTGGTTTATTTCATTCATATCCGCATTCGTCCTACATAAACAATAAGTGAGATACAGAAACCCTCTGTTATTGTCTAAATCATTTAGGGAAATGTCTTTGGTAGATAATACTGGTAAAAGTAAGTCTTTTGAAATTTTATATTCAGAATTTAACGCCTCACCAATTGCGTCATAAATCAAGGTTACTCTATCATTTTGATCTTCAGCCTTGAGTTTTTTGAAAATAGCAATGGCATCTTGCATGAGATTTGCATGGAGCAAAAAAATCGCTTTTTTATAGTGTACTGAAGTATTTTCCGGTTCCAGGTTAAGAATTTTATCAAGGTATTTTAATGCTTCATCATGATCTTTAGGTTTATTTAAAAGATCGGCTAGGTTCTCTAACAGAACAATGTCATCTGGTTTTTTAGCAAGTAGTTGCTTGCCAATTTCTACAGCTTCTTTATTTCGATTTATTTTAATATATAATTGAAAAAGCAACTCCTTAACATCATCTACATTTTCATTTATTGCCAGTATTTTTAAAGAAATAGATATGGACTCTTTGAACAACAGGTTATTGAAAAGGAATCGTGCATAATCATGTAGAATGTCCACATTTAACGGGTCAGCTTTCAGCCGATCTTCAAATACCGTTTTTTTTGCCATTTCCTGTGCAGGTATTGAATAAACTGTTGTAAGTTCTGTACCGCACTTTTTGCAAAATTTTTTATCGTCTTCCTGATACGATGCTTTACAATTAGGACATGTTTTCATCAATTTAGATTTTGTTGAGTAATTGAAATTTCTGATTTAATCATTCACAGTTGGTATCCTTTTAATACTTACGTATATTTCATGGGATAATGATTATCAAGAAAACTGTAACATAGTGAAATAAAACAACACCATTGTTAGAACAATAAAGACAGCAATTACAATGCGGGTGGTGATTATTTTTGAAATGTAAAATGCTGCCCCCATAAGAGCAATAAGAACTATATAATTTAATAAGCTTATACTTGAATAGATATTCATAAATGAATCATTCTTATTGATATGAATATAACCATAGTCAATTAATATTGGCAAAATCAAAAACATTCCAAGAATTATCAAATTCCACCCGATAATTGCGAGCAGCAAAAATGTTGGGTAATCTGTTTTATTCTTGGGTGAGACTACCACATCACTCAATGGTGTACCACACTTGTTGCAGAATTTTTTATCGTCTTCAATCTGGTTATTACAATTTGTACATGTTTTCATATGGTATTACTTTTAATGGTTTATAATTTATTTAAAGATATTTATTGTTTTATAAAATAATGAAATTCAATTTTCTTTCTTGATTAATTTGTGAGACCTTTCATCAGATCATACCCAAAAGACAACCCATTCGAAAAAATCAACTTACTAACCTTCTTCATGGAGGGGTCTGATGCCATTTCTTCCAATAATTTTTCGGTTTCCCGTGCTCTTAAATCAGAATCTCTGATGGCTTCCACCTCTTTTATGCGACGAATCCAATAGCCCTTGGTTTTTTCAAGATGCTGTATATCATGTCGGGTCAAACCTGTGTTGAAATCAAAAAAACTGATTGCAATATTTGCCAGGGGATTGTCCGTTTTACCGATTACTTCCGAAAACATGAGTGTTTGAACATAGAAATAATAATAACCATATGAGCCTATGGCAAGGAATCCGGCAATCAGGATGATGACTAAGGGATTATTTTTCATTTGAATTGTATTTTATTAATCGCAACATTACAGGGTGTATTTCAGGGGGGGATTATTAAACTTTAATTTATTGGAACTATTACAAATTAATGGAAAAGTATAATCTGGCTTATGACCTTTACTGAACCTTATTTCGTCATCATAACTTTCTTCGCAACCAGGAAATGTTTTCATATTCGATTTATTTGGTTTATACTTTATTGCCACACTTTTTACAGAAATTAACCGAGTTTATTTTATATTTGTTTCCACAGTTCGTGCAAACCCCTAACAGCTCTTCTGATGTAACATCATTCTTATTGATTATTTCGGCTTTTGACGCGGCGATGTCAAATATTTTCAATTTATACCTGGTATTGGCTCGGGTTATTAAAATCATGATAAACCCTCCCACGATAAACAATAAAAAGATTTGAAATATCCAATTCAATATTACGTCTCTCCAGTTACTTTGTATCACCATATTGACATATATGTGACTAAGGTTACTTTCCTGTGCACTTTCTACAAATTCAAGGAAATCATCGACGGAGCCAATTTGATAGCTATAGTGAGGCCGCGAACCTCTCCAATACTCAGAGATTGTCTTTTTACGATCTTCTTTATGATATTTTGACAATCGGTCTGTTTTTAGGTAGATTTCTGCTTTTTCACGATTGACGAGATCAATTTTTTCAATGTCTTGCTGGTGCAACATTTTGAGCAATTCATTTTTATCAACTAATTCGGCCTCGCTGTCCCAATTTATAAATGGCAGCCCTATGAGAACCAATGCCAATAGGCCATAGACCCAATAAAAATTGAATTTAGACCGCTTAGGATTATGATCCATTAGTAGTTCTGTATTTTCCAGGTTATCTGACTGTTTATTTCTCATTCAATTCTCTATTTTTTCTTTTCATCACGAATTTTTTACCGATGTTGAGCCGAAATTGCATGAAACTATCGAAGGCTTTCTGTCCATTATCGGATAAAACAATATTTGTTTATTTTCTAAGTAGCTTAAGTTTTCCATTTTTTACTGTATGTTTTCTTGTAAATCATATCCGCAAACATCACAGAAACTGCTCATTGAATCGGAAACCTTAGCTCCGCAATTAGGACAGTAAATAATAGTTGTCTCTGATTCAGACGTATTTAAAACAATGATATCATTCCTGTTCTGATTATGTAATGCAGCAGTTCCAAAACAAATTAATCCTAAATCGGCATGAAACAAAAGAATAAATAATCCCCCAATAATTCCATAATTTTGAAGTCCTCTGAAATATCCATTTGTTTCTGAAACAGCCGCAATAAATCCAATTATTCCTATCATTATCAAAATAAACCCCATAACGGATACTATGTTTTCAATCCACAATGTCTTTTGACTTGGATCTGATAAAATTACTGAAATAAGGTAGCTTATCCCTGAAAATGTAATTAGTAATATTCCAAGGTAGATAGGGAAAATCGAAAGCTCAGGATTTCTGTCGATAGTTTTCCAACCTATATTTGAAAAGATTATTAATGGCAGAATTACTCCTGCAATAAGAAAAACCACAGCGAATATGTTTAAAATAGTACATAGAACTTCATAGTTTTTCTTGTTATCATAAAGTGATGTTGAATTTGAACTCATGATGATTTATATTAAGGGTTAGTACAATAATGTTTTCAATAAGTTTTAAAAAAATGATCTACCATTCCCACTTTAATAATGGTATATTACCAGATTGGCAGTATAATATAGTCTCCATCATATTTTTTAACTGAATATAGCTTACCTTTACCGTTTATCATAATCCCCTTATAAACAGTTGAATCATATTTATTCTCTGATTTGCATGTGATATTCCCATTCAAATGATCATTAAACCAATTTCCTTCACATCGCCCATGCAAACCTCTTGGAATTTGACCGCCATAAGAACCATAGCCAACATTTTGGTAAAATGTAAAAACACCATAGCCTGATCTTTTAGCGAGATGCCACATACCATTATAAATTGACCCGTCAGGATAGTACATTTGTCCACTTCCCTCCATTAAATTATTTTGCCAATTACCATCATATTTACTTGAATTTGTCCAATTCATTATTCCAATTCCAGATCTTTTATCCCCTTTCCATTCTCCTTCATAAATTCCATTCCAATTATCATTATTAGTTTCAAAGATTCCGATACCTATTTCTAGATTGGTTTTTTGATTAATAATACCTATAAATTTAATTATTCCTTTTACATTGAATGATTTCTCGTCAATTATTTTCTTATTAATATACTGCCCATTTGGATAATTATTATAGTATCTTTTAAATTTATCATAACTCGGCAATTTTAGAATATCATTCCAGTAAACAATTTCTTTGAGGTTTTCAGCCTCTTTAATATAATTACCCGATGCATAATTATTTAAGTAATAATCATACGATTCAATGGTATTTAAAGATTTTGATACATTCCAAACTGCTTCCTCTTTTAAGTTAATGGCTTCATTTTTGTATTTTCCCTCAGGGTATTCATCCAAATAAGCCTGAAAAGAAGCCTCGGTGTTGATTTGGGCCGATTTTTCCCAGGTGTGTTTTTCTTGTAAATAATTGAATGTAAAAACCGCAGCAATAATTATGGCAACTATTGCCAGACCAGAAAACACTGAAATGATAGTTTTTCGATTCTTCTTTTTCTGTTCAAGCTCAATTTTTACTTTTGCGGTATTGACGGCTTCCTTGTATTTTCCTTCGTTAGGCTGTAGGTCGACAGCTTTTCTAAACGATTTTATTGCATCCTCAAAAAGTTTTAATTCTGCCTGCTCTTTTCCAATGCTGTACCAAATTTCAGCGATTGTCTGATAATTCTTTGAGGTTACGTAGTCTTTGTTTAAGTAAATTTCTGCCAGGATATCAATTTTGTTTTTTGCTTCTGATGCCAGTCCAGCTTCGCCTAAACGATGATCAAAGATATATTTGACCGTACTAACCCAGGCTGATTCATCCAGAGGATGATGTTTTGTTTTCAGTATCCTTAAATCGCACTTATTTAACCAGTTAATTATTTCTGAAAGGTCGCCGGAGTTTTTAGACAAGCTAAAGGCTAAAAAAAGAAATCCACGGTTATCATTTAAGTCTTCCGGGTTTACAAAGCTATCTGTTAAAACAGGAGTTAACTGGCTAATCGCTGATTCATAATCCGCGTTTAATGCTTTGTCGATACCAAGATAAATCGAGGTAATTCTGTCATTATTCCCTAATGCAAAGGCTTCTTTAAAGGACCTGATCGCTTTTTCTAATTCATTTTCTTTTAATAAGATAAGCGCTTTGTTAAAGTGAGTGTCTTTATTAGCCGGATCCAGTTTCAATGCACTATCGTAATAGGCCAATGCTTCTTTATTGTGATCCATTCCTAAGGATATTTCGGCAAGTGTTGTAAGCAGGTCAATGTCTGCTGGTTTTATTTGGAGCAGTTGTTTGCTTACTTCAATAGCTTCTTTAAGCTTGTGGAGTTTAACATAGGATTGACAGAGTGTTTCCAAAGCAGGCAGGTCGTCTTCATTTAACGCCAGTATTTTTAATGCAACAGGAATTGTTTCGTCAAACAAAAGGTTGGCAAAAAGAAATCGAGCGAATTCATGAAGAATGCCCACATTTAACGGGTCGGCTTTTAGCCGATCTTCAAAAACTGTTTTTTTTGCAATTTCTTTTGCAGGTATTGAATAAACTGTTGCAAGTGCTGCACCGCACTTTTTGCAAAATTTTTTATCGTCTTCATATGATAAATTACATTTTACACAAGTTTTCATAATTTTTCGGTTTAATGGACTTTATAATTTACTACCACATTCTTCGTAATACTCACCTGATGAATTATTTGAATATTGCTTACCACAACCCGAACAGAAAAATTTATCGACCTGGACTGAAGTTGATTTAATCGAATTGTCTTCATTTACAGACAATCCCAAAATTAATATTGCTAATGAAGCAATTATTACCAGATAAAATCCAATTTCGAAATTTGAAAGCGAATTTACAAGGCTGTCATTTGATACACTCAATACAAAAAGTAATAACAAAACCCCTGGAATAACACCAGGTATAATTGTACCAGCCAAATGACCTTTTTTTATTGCTTTCTTGTGATCTCCCAGAAGGGCAACAATTAGCGAAATCACAAATGCAACAATAATAATATAACCAGTACCATCCTGTGTATCCATAAGGGAAACTGAATTAAACCACGATTTCATATATGGTAAAAATGTGGCTATAACACCAACGATTGCTGATATTATTAAAACAATTTTTTGATTATGCATTTCTATTCCTCCTACTTTTAAGTTAATTTTTTATTAATTGGATTACAGTTATTACATTGATCGCCTTTTCTTACTTTAGCACCGCAATTGGTACAATATTGATAATCGTTTTGATCTAAATTTTGTGTGTTTGAAGATACAATATTATCTGCTGTTGATTTCTGTGTATTGTTTGCTTTAAGAATGCCACCTATTATCAGAATTATTCCACCAATAATTAGAATTGTAGTTGCATTTCTTCTTTTTTGTTTTCGTTGATAATTTTCAGAGCTAACATCCAAAAGATTACCCAAATCATTCCTGCCAAACATCGTTTGCTCGGATTTTGATCGGTCAAATTGTTTTGGTGAGTTGATTAAAAGCTGAATACTTCCAAACGCCAATAAAGATGCACCAATGATAATTATAATTGTGAATAATTTTTTTAAGTCCATAATTTTGAGCATTAGATAATGTCTTTTTTTTCTTTGCCTTGGCGGTAACGTCATCATAACGACAATTGTAACTATACCTATTAAATGTTAACTGTTTAAATTCCGAATATTAATTCTTAAATATCCACATCATATTCATATCCAACCGTTTAAAAACGTTAGTGCAGTAAATCATTTTCATTGTAAATAGATCCTCGGGTATTTGGTGGGGTAAAGCTAGGAAATTATTCATAGGTTTGACATATTTTATTAAAAAAAGAACTGATTTGTTGTGAATTATGATGGAGAAAGGTATTGATTGATAGAAAGGCGTAGTTGAAAACTACGCCAAGGAGTAGGGAACGGGGGTTTACCCAATTAGTTATTCTTCAGCGATCTGCAAATAATAACATCCACTTTCTTTGTTAGGATGTGGTTCGTTATCCAACATATTTCCTCCACCTATAAACAAAACATACTCGCCCGATGGCAAACTACTGAGTTTAAAAACCTGAATTTTTGTATGCACCAGACCTGATGCTTTCTTATCTGTTGCGTTCAAAATGGTTTCTATAACAAATTTGGCCCTTTGCGAACTCAGCCTACCTTTGTTATAGGTTGCAAAAACATCATTGCCAGATACAGGACATAAATACAGTGTATTCTCTGAAAAGATTATGTTTTGGCCAAGTGTTGATCGGTTGTCTGCAACGAGATAAAGCGACTGGTCGGGCAATATTGTTGCCGGGTTATTGCCCGAAATGGAATAAGTGCCATCGTAATAAGCCGGAATAGACAACCCTTGCCTCGGAGCTTTTTCAAACTTAAATTGCACTTTTTCAATTGGTATTGTATTGAAAAACAACCCCGATTCTTCTGGAGGCAAAATGATCGTTGGCGGGAAATTATTGTGTTCTATCAAAATAAACCTTTTCAGGTAGCTCGGTTTATATATAACCATCTGGATTCCATGGTCATATTCTGAAATGGAACAGTTTCCAAAATCATTCGTAACAAACGATCCGAGCAGGGCAGTCATATCCGGGTCATTGGCATGGTATAGCTGAACGGTGACACCAGCTATTGGATATGAGTAAATATCGGTAATGGTAATGACTTGGTTAGATTTTGCCGTCTGACTAATCGCAATTGTAATGAACAATGCGCATAAAATATCTTTAAATTTCATAATAGATTGAGGTTATGATATATATTATTACATTTCAACGTTTTAGTCATTCTTTACAAATTGGATATTCAATCCATTGTTATCATTTATTGAGTAACCATAAGGGTTAAATCAGCTCCTTGTTTCATTGTAAATGGATCCTCGGGTATTTGGTGAGGTAAAGCCTGGAAATAATTTCATTGGTTTGATAAATTTTTTCAAAATAGAAATGATTTGTTGAGAATTAAGATATGGGATTGAGTTGTTAAAAAGGCGTAGTTGCAAAACTACGCCTAGAGGGGGTATATTTTAACTTTTTACAATTACAATCAGTCCTTTATGCATCGTACACTATAGCCCATCCACTTATAGTCATACTCCCGGTACACTTTATTGATTTCGTGGCCGAGACCTCGGGTAAAAGCTTTCATATCTGAACTGTCAGATGCTGACCACCATACAGCTGATACACCAAGGTGCGCGAATTCACCATTAGTGTAGCGCCAGCCCCCAGGAAGGGCATTAAAACCACTGCTATTGTTTCCGTTACCATTTTCCCATCCACTCGTGGCCCTCAATTGTAGCCCTTGGTCACTACCCATCCAACCGATGTTATCCACCTCAGTCGGGTTCACTCCTAAACCAATAAATAGGGTATTCCACTCATTATCATTAGGAACATGCCAACCGTTTGGACATGCATATAATGCATCTTGCCAAGTATATAGTCTACCATATAGATCGCCATTAGATGCGCTGCCATCATACGTCCATGAGTCGGAGGTTACATAGTTCAAATTTTCCACGAACCATGTTTGATCTTTGATTTTTCTCCACTTATATACTTTCCCATCACGGGTATCCGTAATTTCACCAGATGCAGCACCGTTTGGAGTTGTCTTGTCTTCATCTTTCTTACAACTTGTAATTAATACATTTTGTAAAATTATTCCAATCAGGAATAATAAGCTTAATTTTTTTTTCATGTTTTTTGTTTTTTTAATGAATGATATATAATTTGAACTCACGATGATTCATATTCAGGTTAGTACAATAATGTTTTAATCAAGTTTTCCCACCTTTTTCCCCTCAATCCACAAATAGCCCGATTTTATCTGTCCGAAAACAGCACCGGGCGCTAAGGTAGCTTTGGGATCGCCTTTTAGCCCTTTCCTGATTTGTCCCTTCTGATCGATATATCCGAAATCTGAACCTTTTGAGGTGACATTCCATTTGTTATCAATAGTAAAAACAGTTGATTTTGCCGGTATGGCAAGGCCCAGCATCATGATTTCAGTATCAGCGATAACATTCCCGACAAAAGGACAAGTTTCTGGTGCAGTAATTGGTGCCTTCACTTTTTTAGGTTCAGGGATTTCATCCTGATACACTTTAATATATCCGACAAGCCATAAAAACTTGTATTCGTTAACAGGGACCCACTCTGGTTTAACCTGATGGATCAGGTAAACAAGTGGATCGCCTGGCACAGCTACTATCATACACATAACATTTCCTACACCTCCCAGTTTGAACAGTTTTAGTACCTCAGCAATTAATACAAAAGCCAATAAAAGAAAAGGAAAAACGAAAGGCATAATGAAGACAGTATAAATGGGCATAACGGCATCTTTGGGCATAAAAAGAGAAATAATTGCCCATACAATACCTGCACAAAAGCTCCTTAGAGTATTTATCCAGATGGTTTCTTTAATTAGAAGGTTTGACTTGATCATAATTTTTAATATCTGATATTCAATATAATAAACGTATTAATCGGAATATACCTTGTCATATTCTGAAAAATCAGTTGAGCCACATTTTGGACAGGTCGTACCTCGGCCATTACCACATTCATTGCAATATTTTTTCCCGCACTTACGACATGTGTATAAGGGAAAGTAATTTGAAGAAGTGGCTTTTTTTGCTGTTCTCCCACAGTTCGGGCAGTTTGAATAATTACTCATAAAGTTATTTTTTTTAGTTCTGATTATTCAGTTGTTTCCTTTTGTTCTTCTTTCATTATTTCCTCAGATGGCTTTTTCAACAAATAGTGGTACACATTCTGATTCGATTCAGTAATAACAAATGCCTGTACAAATTCCCAGCCCTGGTCTCCCATATAATTCAATGCATCAATCATTGAATTAAAGACTATTGGTTTTCCTGTAGCGGGATCTTTTAACCGATTGTCAGCGTATGTTTTTACCTTTTGTCCGAAACTTACCTCTATAGTAACTTTTGTACTCATAAATTTAGCCGTTCCCACAATTTCGGAATAAACAAATTTGGCACTGGTTTGTGCTTGTAAAGACAAACTGACCAGAACTACAACCAATAACAACAAAAGTTTTTTCATAACATAAAGAATAATAAATTTTCCTACTCTTTTGGCTTTTCGGTTTCCGCCCCCAAATAAATATACCAGTGTAAGCCTGGTGAAAATTTTATTTTTATTTTGGATTCTTTAAAATTCTTCGAGACGCTAAGTATTTACATTTCAAATCTAACAACTTAATATTCATCTTCTACATAAACAGCAAGTAACTTTCCCTATGGTCATTTTAACCAAACATTGAGTCTATTTCATGGGATATTCTGCAATCATCAGAAAATAATCCGGTTGTTTTTTGAATGGAAATTTTGCTTATTATTGTGAAGTTAAGAAGATAGTCAAAAAAGCCTAACCTAAATATTTACCAATGTCATTCAGGCTTCTTGTTATATTTTTATTTCTTGAGTCGTTTGTCTTTTCGCAAACCCCTGCAATTAAACATTACCTGCCCCGACCGGATGGGTTGCCCCAAATGCAAGTGAAAAACATGTACATAGCCCCTGATGGTGCGCTATGGGTATGCACCAATGGTGGTATTGGGCGTTTTAATGGAAGGAAGTTCAAAAATTATCAGGTTAGGGATGGCCTCAGTTCCAATATTACTACCGATGTATTTATTTACGATGATACAACATGGGTGGCTACACGCGATGGTTTGGATTATATCGTTCATGATACGGCCAGAAATTTTTATCACACGAATCGGGAGAAGTTCTATGGTGCAAAGTTGTACCGATATGATAATCTCTTTTATCTATATAATATTTCCGAGATCAGAAACGACAATAATAACAGGTCTATGTTATTTGATATTCGAAAAAAACAGTTCCATAACCAGGTGAAGATCGGTGATAGTTTGCCTTTCGAATATTGTTCACTTCCATTGAAAGACAGTATTTTAGTAGTTGTTGAAAACCATCTGGTATGGGCATCGTTACGTTCATTTCAAGGAAGAATATTCAGTACTTTTAAAGATGACAAAATTCTTGGTTTTGAAACATATACCTTGTGCCCAATTTTATCTCTTGGAGATTCCACCAGGTTTTTGCAATCACGCTCTAAGGTGATACAATACGAAACGTCCCGGACCCCTTTTAAGAAATTAGCCTACCATAAAAACAACATTAAATTTGATATTGCAAATCAATTCTTTTCAGCCAAATTTGGTGAATTGTTGGGCTTTAATAGTGAGTCAGAGATTTGGCTGGTTGATACCAATAGGGTCAAAAAACTTTTCACCCTGGGTGCTATCATACATCGGGTTCAATATCATGATCCGGCTTATTGGATAGGAAGCGACAATGGATTATGGAAAATTGGAAATGCCGGTTTTGAATACTACCAGCCTGAAGACGGATTTCCAACAAATGTGTGGTCGGTAATACCCGGCAAGACAGATAAACTTTGGTTTGCCACGTTCACAAAAGGGATTCAGCGCTATTCAGGTTCACAAATAGTGTCTTCTTATTACTTTTTTCCTGTAATGTATTATAACGGTGCATTGTCAGGTTTTAATACTGATTTACTTTTCCCTAACAACAGAGGTGTAACTATTGTTGATACCATAAGCAATTCCTATCAGGAAATCAGCCTGTCTCAACCTGTACTTACATTATCGCGAGATGAGCGAAATAAAATTATACTGGCAGGAAGCATGAATTCTTTGGTGGCCATCGATACCAATTATCAAAGTCAGGTTCTCCTTGACATTCCTACTCTTGGTGTCAACTATACGATATTGGCCATCGAACCCAGAGTTGGAAATTATCTCCTGGGTCTTGGTCGTGGTTTGGCAGAATATAATTACCAAACAGGGCAAGGACGACTGTTAATGAGATCAAATGTCCGTGTTAGTGATCTGATTACAGATTCAACCGGGACTATTTGGGCCGGAACCAGTTTAGGGTTAATGAAACTGGTGGGTGATAGTCTGGAGCCGGTTTTCCCTGATTTTGTTAGTGAAGATGTCCTCACACTCGAAATATCAAACGACAATCGGCTATTTATTGTCAGTACGAATTCGCTTTACACATTGGATTTAAATCGGTATCATTCCGGACAACCACAATGTATGCTTGCCTACAACGAAAGTGCGGGTTACAATACAGGGGAACCCGGACAGAATGCTCTTTATAAAGATGAACAAGGCATTTTTTGGCTTCCTACCACCGATAATGTGGTAAAAATAGATCCAAAACTAATTGCCGTACCACGGCATTTGCCTGTTGCGGTTTTCGTTAAAGGGAATGCATCAAATAGTAAACTAACAGTGAATCATTCAATTTTATTAAACAATAAAAAGATTGTTTTGCCATGGCAGGTTAACAACCTGCATTTGGAATTTGAAGCCGTGGAACTTGATTTTCCTGAATCGCTGCGCTTTCAGTATAAGCTTGAACCCGGGATGATAGATTGGAGAAAACTTAACGATGAGACTGATCTGAACCTGAACAATCTACGCCCTGGAAATTACGCTTTGTACGTGCGGGCAACCATTTCTGAATCCTTTGATGGTGCCCCGGAATCTAAGCTATTATTTTCAATAGCCCCACCTTTTTGGTTCACATGGTGGTTTATTGGTATTTGTATCTTAATAGCGTTTTTAATCATCTGGTTTATTGTACTGTATTTTATCAGAAGGGAAAGAAAAAAAGCTTTACATCACGCTGAAATACTTCGGTTGAAAAGCCTGGCTATGGGCATCCAGATTGATAATCATTTTCTTGTGAATTGTATTGCCAAAATTGCCCTATTGAACCAGGAAGGAAAAACTGAAGCTGCTACTGATTATTCAAACAATTTTATCAGGTTTTTGCAAAGCAATTTACATTCGTTAAGGAGTGAATTGGTTACCCTCGCAGATGAACTGGAAATGATAAAATCGTATGCGAAGATTGAGCAATTGGGGAGTGTTCATTTCGATTTAAACATTAAGATTGATACTGATATTGAACCTGACAAAATAACCATACCGCCGTTTTTAGTTCAACCCCTTGTTGAAAATTCAATCCGGCATGGAATAAAAAAACTTAAAAATCTTCATGGTCTTATTGAGATAAGGGTTTCCCGTAAAAAATCCGGGTGCCTCCTGATTGGTGTTACTGACAACGGAATAGGGTTGAGTCATGAGGAATCAGCAGGAAACCATATTGGCATGAAGATCATCAAAGAGAGATTAATGCTTATTGGAAAAGAATCAGAAATAATCATAACTCCTCTTGAACCGGGGTTCATGGTTGAACTTATCATCTGCATCCATTAAAACTTTTTTAATATGATTACACGAAAACTGAGAACTTTGATTGTGGAAGATGATTTGGACCATCAACGGCATCTCGAAAAACTTATTGAAGAAAATCATCCTGAACTACATCTGATGGGATCTTGTTCATCAGGAACAGAAGCACTATCTACAATTAAGAGTATTCGTCCGGAATTGATAATGATGGATATTGATCTTCGCGATATGAATGCTTTTGAAATGTTGGAACAATTGCATGAAACCAATTTTCACATTGTTTTTACAACGGCCTATAATGAATATGCAATTAAAGCTTTCAGGGTTAATGCTGTCGATTATCTTCTCAAACCGATCATTGCGGATGAACTGGCGCAATCCATACAAAAAGCAATGTTGCAAATGAATCTTCATAAAGATTACGAATCACTTATAACTGATTTTCATCGATTTAATAACCGTTTTTTAACCATAAATGAAAAGAAGAAAGTGACATTTGTCCCTATCGATCAGATTCTCTATATACAAGCCGACCGAAGTTATTCTACCATCTATTATAGAGATGAAGGTGAGCGAAGAAAAATCACAACCTGCAATAATTTGTCATTCTTTGAAAAGCAATTATTAGGCCATGACTTTATAAGAATACATCAAAGTTATTTGGTAAGCAGATTACAAATACATGAATTTACAAAGAAAGACAGAAAGGTAAAGCTTATCTGTGGTGATTTGCTTCCTGTGTCAAGAGGTAAAACAGAAGTAATCATTGGGGAGTAATTTTTAAAGCCATTTATATTTTCACGGTTTTAATAGGGTCGTTTTAATATTCTGAACACCCGTCCATGTAACCACCTGAGTACCTTATTTATTATCAGTCCAAATATCAAACAAAACCTTGCAAACGATTGCAAGAACCCGTTATTAAGTCGTAATTTTGTGCCTTTAAACAACCTCAGGAATCATGGATAAACTTTTTAGAAAAGATGCGTTTAACTACCACGCACTCGGTCGTCCCGGAAAAATAGAAGTAGTCCCCACAAAGCCTTATACCACTCAACGCGATTTGTCGCTGGCTTACACCCCGGGTGTGGCCGATCCTTGTCTGGCTATTGAGAAAAACCCCGAAGATGTGTATAAATATACCGCCAAGGGAAATCTGGTGGCTGTTATTTCAAACGGAACAGCCGTATTGGGTCTGGGAAACATCGGCCCCGAAGCGGGTAAGCCTGTGATGGAAGGAAAAGGCTTGCTTTTCAAGATTTTTGCTGATATTGATGTGTTTGATATCGAAGTTGATGAAACTGATACTGAAAAATTTATTCAAACAGTTATCGCGATTGCGCCCACTTTTGGTGGGATCAACCTGGAAGATATTAAGGCCCCCGAATGTTTCGAAATAGAAGAGCGGTTAAAAAAGGCGCTCAAAATTCCACTTATGCACGATGACCAACATGGGACCGCCATCATCACATCGGCGGGTTTGTTAAACGCGTTGGAGATCACAAAGAAAAAAATCGGAGACCTGAAAATTGTGGTGAATGGGGCAGGAGCGGCTGCCATTTCGTGTACCAAGCTGTATATCGCACTGGGAGCCAATCCCAAGAATATTATTATGCTCGACAGCAGGGGCGTATTGCATCCTGACCGCACCGACCTGAATGAGACTAAAAAACAATTTGTTACTGACACTTCTGCCCGAACATTAAAAGAAGCCCTTGTTGGTGCAGATATGTTTTTAGGACTTTCTATCGGCGGCGTCCTGAAGAAAGATATGTTACTCACCATGGCAGACGACCCTATCGTTTTTGCGCTGGCCAATCCAAATCCGGAAATCACTTACGAGGAAGCCACCGAATCGCGCAAAGACATCATACTGGCTACTGGAAGATCTGACTATCCAAACCAAATCAACAATGTGCTTGGGTTTCCTTATATCTTCAGGGGAGCGCTGGATGTGCGTGCCAATACCATCAACGAAGAAATGAAACTGGCCGCATCAATGGCATTGGCACAATTGGCTAAAGAACCTGTGCCTGAAGAAGTAAACCTGGCTTTTAAGGTGCACAACCTGACCTTTGGGCGTGAATATATTATCCCAAAACCTACTGATCCCCGCCTGATTGAGCGGGTCGCCCCGGCAGTAGCCTTGGCGGCTATGGAGTCAGGCGTAGCAGCACAACCCATTACCGACTGGGACAAGTACAGGCTCGCCCTTCAAAAAAGACTTGGACTATCGAACCCATTAAAACGGCAGGTAAAATCCATCTGTAAATCCAATCCGCAAAGGATTCTTCTGGCCGATGCTGAAAATTATACCATGCTAAAGGCCGCCGAAATCATCGTTAACGAAAAATTGGCTATTCCTATTCTTGTAGGGGATAAAAAAATCATCACCAACATCATCAGGGACAATGAATTGGAATTGGGTAAAGTGGATATCATAGATCCTAATTCCATTGAAATGCTGGAGAATCGTGATCGTTTTACGAAAATATTATACGAAAAACGCAATCGCCGTGGTATGACCCTGGTTGCTGCCCGCGAAGCACTTCAACACAAAAACTATTTTAGTTTGATGTTGCTCGAAACCGGGATGGCTGATGGTATGATTTCGGGTTTAACGCGCAGTTATCCTGATACCATTCGCCCGGCCTTACAAGTAATAGGTAAAAAACCCAATACCAACATTGTGAGTGGTATGTATATAATCAACACGAAAAGTGGCCCGCTTTTTTTAAGCGATTGCACCGTGAACCTGAAACCCAGCACAGAAGAACTTGTTGAAATCACGTTACAAACTGCCGAAGCAGTGAGGCGTTTTAAATTTGAGCCCCGGATTGCCCTGTTGTCCTATTCCAATTTTGGTACCGTCAATAGTCCGTTAAGCATCAGGGAAAGGGAGGCTGTCCGCATACTTCACCGCGATTATCCCGAACTGATTGTGGATGGAGAAATGCAGGCTAACACTGCGCTAAACGAGGAACTTCTAAAAGGTAGTTTCCCCTTTTCAAAACTCAATGGGGTGCGTGCCAATACGTTGATATTCCCAACGCTGGGAGCAGCCAACATTGCCTATAAACTGTTGCAGGAATTGGCCGGTGTTGAAGTGGTTGGCCCAATTTTAAATGGGATGAATAAGCCGGTACACGTACTCCAGATGGGCAGCGGAGTAAACGACATCGTCAGTATGATCATGATAGCCGCATTAGATGCCATCAATAAGTAACAGCAGATGGTTTCCCGATGGAAATTTCCATCGGGAAACCATTATTTCAAAGAAATGTTTACTTTTGCAATCCCAATTCAAAGAATGCATTGCCCGAGTGGCGGAATTGGTAGACGCGCTGGTCTCAAAAACCTGTGAGGTTACACTCGTGCCGGTTCGATCCCGGCCTCGGGTACAGATTGAAAATAAAGCCTTTATGTTGGTAATCCGACATAGAGGCTTTTTTCTTTTGAGGTAAATCGAAATAATAATGAACGAAGGGCGAAATAGGACTTATAAAGAAGATAATTCTCTGGTTAAAAAGTAGATTAATTGTGGACGCAACTTTAATAAATTCAAAATTAATGCTCCTGACGATTTCAACCCATAAGCCCTCATCAGCGGGGTGATGCGATTTGTCAAGGGAGCGGACATATCCAGTACCCCATTGGTGAGCGAATGTTTCGCATGCCTGCTTTGCCTGGTTGATTAATGGGAAATCCTCACGCGTTGCGCCATGGCTTAACCCGCGCCATAAGTGAGGGCTTGATCAATTCACTCCTAACTGCCTCATGAATTACCAGCTTGCCTTTCATAAAAAACCACGCCAACACGATGGATATGGTCCACCAGGTTAGGGTTGTAGTGCTACAAATCAAATCCGAAATATTTTTTTACCACAAATCCAATGACAAACGAAATAGCCGCTACACCGATGGAAATGGAAGCCATCGACAGAAAACGCTTTTTAAAACTGACCTCTTTAGCCACGGATATGTAATAATTGTATCCGCCAATAATCAGTAATGTGATAACCAACATCACGCCAAGTGCCACCATTCCATTAGAAAAAATAAAGTAAGGGGCTACCAGCAAAAATACGGTGATCAGATAGGCCAAACCGGTATATACAGCAGCAATAATCGGGTTGATGTCTTTTACTTCCTCGTCTTCCTGCGAAGCCAGGTAACCGGAAGAGGCCATGGACAGTGCCGCGGCGATGCCCATAATCAAACCGGTGATGCCAATCACCTGGTTGTTGCCAAAAGCAAAGGTCAGCCCGGTAAGGGTTCCTGTGAGTTCTACCAGCGCATCATTTAATCCAAGCACAATGGCCCCTACATAGGATAGGCGATTGTCTTTCAGTATGCCGATAAGTTCCAGTTCGTGCTGTTCTTCCTCCGATTGGATATTGCCTACTTCGGGAAGCAGTATTTTTGCCTCTTCGTAAAGTGCCTGGGCATTCACCTCGCCACTTTCCATTAGCTTAAGCGAAAAGTTGAGTCCAAAAATCCTGGCTAAACTTATATAGCGACGGACTTTTGATTTATTTGGCTCTACATCCTTGCCTGTAATTTTTTTCCAGATATGATAATGTTTCAGTTCGTCATCGGCAATTTTTTTCAATGTAACCCTGTTGTGGTCGTTATCAGCCAGTTTGCTTAACCCCAAATATACGTGGTGTTCGGTAATTTCGGCCTGTTGCTGCCGCAGATAATCTGTTGTGTTCATGATGTGGAATTATATTAAAAACACGGATAAACCGATCACATTTTTCTTTTCAAGCAAATTCAAAAATACACTTTTTATCCACGCATTTTGATGCGATTAACTGGATGCTCATCCAAAAATCAAACCAATACTGTTCGATTACGAACGAAATTTGTCCGAACCCTTTCATATGCTGATGTTTCTGAAAGGAAAAACCCATTTTAATAACCGTAATATCAATATAATACAAAAATTGGCACGAAAATAGATAGCCTTATTACAACTGACTAAAAAAATACAAAGCCATGAAAACTATAAGTATCATTTTTGCTTTTTTATTGAGCTTCTCAACCACATACGCAACTGATGCCACTACCAGTTCATACGAAAATCTTGAAGAAGAACTTTTTATCAACGACATTCCTTTTAATACCGGCGAAATAGCTGCAGAATATCTGTATTATGATGCCCAAAAGGCAACATTTAATCTTCCTGAAGAAGCGTATATTGATGATATACCCTTCGATACTGCCTGCATTTCACTTGACTGCCGGTATGCAAAAGCCATGAGTGAAGTTTTTATTATGCCACAGGAAGAAACCATTTACGACCTGCCGGCACAATTGCTAAACTAACGGTCAAAAGAGTACAACCATGAAATAAAAAATTATGCCAGCAAAATTGTAATTAATTTTTCAAAGTTGTAACGGATGCTTTACGCTCCGGAAAAATCCCGGAATACGGGATTTTTTTTTGTTTTAGCCAAAATGTTCTTGTTTTTTCAAGCAATTATTTCACGCAAAGATCGCGGAGCCATGTGTCGCAAAGTTCGCAAAGTGACAAAAGTTTTGTGTAACAAAACTTCTTTGCGAACTTTGCATACTAAAAACTTAGTGCACTTTTGATTGAAACTTTTCCGGCTTGTCCAGATTCGGGTGTTCGGGTAAACGTTTATCTTTGAAGCGACATCAAAAAAAGAACGCATGAAAGAACAAATTCGTTGTCCGTGGCCTGCAGGCAAAGCGCTCGACACACAATACCACGATCACGAATGGGGAGTTCCTTTGCATGATGATCAAAAATTATTTGAATTTCTGGTACTCGATGCTTTTCAGGCCGGTTTGAGCTGGAGCACCATTCTGAATAAGCGCGAAAATTTTCGCCAGGCCCTGGATGGATTCAATCCTCAAATAATTGCAATGTATTCAGAAGACAAGGTGGCTGAACTGATGAACAACCCCGGGATTATCCGAAATGGATTAAAAATCAGTGCTACCATTACCAATGCGCAGTACTTTTTAAAAGTTCAAGAGGAATTTGGATCATTCGATCGCTACATCTGGCAATTTACCAACCATCAAACCAAAACAAACGCCTGGAATTCGTTAAAGGAAATCCCGGTTAGCACACGCGAGTCGGATGCCATGAGCAAAGACCTGAAAAAACACGGTTTTAAATTCGTGGGTTCTACCATCTGCTATGCCTTTATGCAGGCTGCCGGTATGGTAAACGACCACCTCATAACTTGTTTTAGATATGGGCAGGTGATGAAAAAGTGAACTTTTTAAATGCAATTTTGTCAAATTAAATCCAATCCCGATTATATGGCATTGGCTCCATTATTACAGTGATTAGAGAAATACTGGCAGTTAACAGGATGAGAAAACACGTATTCAATTCCCCAAAAGGCATTTTTTCAATTATCTTTGTAGCCCAAAAACTTATTTTTAATAAGTAGCATGCATCCTTTATATAAAGAAAGGCGGTCTGGCTAGGCAATTGAACGAGGAGAATGAAAAAATATACACTTTCAAAAAAAATTCACATGAAAAATTTAATTACAGCTATTTTTATTGGTTTAGGACTTATTTTTAGCCTTCCGATTGATGCTCAACAGGGAAAAGTAAACCCCGATGGGCAAGGCGAGAAAGTCGGTCCCGATGCTTTTTCCAAAGCCATCTATTTTGACAGGGTCGGCCCTTTAATTGATTTCCCGGCTTTAACTCCAGAAGAATTGATAGCCATGGAAGAAAAAGAAAAGACAAAAGTAAGGAACAAGAGCCTGCAATTCAGGTCCTATCCCAATGCAGCCAATGCACTTCCGAAGGGACCGGATGCTATTTGGCAGAAAGAGGCAGGTAAAACCCGTAATGTGGGCAACATCATCCAGAATTTCAGTGGACAGACCACGGGTTCATACCCTCCCGATTGTAATGGGTCGGCTGGCCCAAATCACTTTTTCCAGGAGGTGAACGTGAAATATTCTATTTATGACAAAACCGGCAATGTAGTGGTACCTCCAACAAACCTGAATACTTTGTTCGCCGGAGTTCCCGGTGGAAATACAAATGAAGGAGATCCGATTTTATTATACGACGATAATGCCGACCGATGGTTGGCTGCCGAATTTTCAGGTGTCTCGGGTCCTGATTATATGATGATTGCCATTTCGGTTACCGATGACCCCACAGGTGATTGGTATCGTTGGTCCTGGTCGATGAATGGTTTTCCCGATTACATGAAATTTGGTGTTTGGGAAGATGGTTACTACATGGGAACCAATACCACCAGCGGAAGCGATATTTACGTGTTTGAACGTGAAGAAATGCTCATCGGTGCCACCTCACCTCAAATGGTGAAGTTCGACAATCCCAACCGACCAAACAGTGGTTTCCATTGCGTATTACCTGCCGATTGTGATGGTGATTATGCACCTGCCGGAACTCCGGGTATCTTTTTAACCATCAACGACGACGCATGGGGCGGCGGCGGTGATGCCCTCTGGTTATTTGAATTGGATGTAGACTGGGACTCACCTTCCAATTCTACCTTTCAACGGACACAACAAATTGCTGTTTCCCCATTCGACAGCAACTTTGGCTCTACATGGGACAACATCAAACAAAAGGGAACAGGACAAGAGCTGGATGCCATCAATCAGATACTGATGTACCGTGTGCAATACCGCAACTTTGGTACGGAAAAACGAATTGTTTGCAACCATACCGTGGATGTGGACGGAACCGACCATGCCGGCATCAGGTGGTATGAACTTGAGTTAAATGGCGACACCTGGGAAATAAGACAGGAAGGAACCTATGCCCCTGACGAACACAGCCGCTGGATGGGCAGCATAGCCATGAACGGTACAAAAGACATCGCCCTGGGCTATTCAGCTTCAAGTACAACGAAATACCCAAGTATATACTATTGCGGACAGTCATCAGTTGAAAATACGGCTGCAACCGGTATAATGGACATTGAAGAAGGCGTTATTAAAGAAGGTACCGTTTCACAAACAGGATATAACCGTTGGGGTGATTATTCAAATATGTCTGTCGATCCGGCGGATGATAAAACATTTTGGTTTACCACAGAATACATGATTTCGGGTAGTTCGAAAGGATCCAAGATCGCTTCATTGTATTTTGCAGAGTTGCTTGGAGCCTCATTCACGGCAGGCTCACCTACCATATTTGTCGGGGGTACCGTAGACTTCACCGACCTGTCTACAGGAAATCCAACCTCCTGGGCATGGACTTTTGAAGGGGGCGATCCGGCCACTTCTAACCTGCAAAACCCATCGGTCGTCTATCCCGTTGCAGGAACCTACGATGTAACCCTGACCGTAGGCGATGGAACCAATACCAACACGTTGGTACGTCCTGATTATATTCTTGTTAAAGAAGAAATTCTTGCCATTGATCCGGGAGCTGTTACGGTCGGTGTTGAAGCCGGAAGTACCATCGCCGCTTTGTTAGTTAATAAATTCTGGAATGCCACCGAAGATTGCGATTGGGTAACTGTTTCGCCTTCAGGCGGAATAAGCGGTGGTAATATTACCATTTCCTATGATGCAAACACGGGCGTTCAACGCGAGTGTGTGATCACCTTTGCCACAGCCACGGCTTCGGTCGATTTTATTCTAACTCAAACCGGGGTAGCAGAAATTTTATCCTTGGATCCCATGTCGGCAACTGTTGATCTCGCGGCTTCTTCCATAGATGTTGTACTCACCTCCAATACCAATTGGACACTCGCCGAAACATGTGATTGGCTCACCGTTGCACCGGAATCAGGCGAAGGAAATGCGGTACTCACCCTTACCTATGATGAAAACACGACCTTTGACGACCGAGAATGCCTTATCCATGTGGCCGCTTCTACCATTTCTTCTGACTTCACTTTGTTGCAAACCGGCATTCAGGCTTCTATTACAACCAATACCGCGTCAGAAACCGTTGTCTCAGATCCTGCCAGTATCGATGTGGAAGTTACTTCAAATGTAGAATGGAGTGTGGATGAAACATGTGATTGGATAACTGTAACCCCTGAAACGGGAATTGGATCCACCACCGTTACATTTATCTATCTTGAAAACGAGAGCTTTAGCGATCAACGTTCTTGCCAAATTAATTTTGTCGGTGGCGGTACAAGTGCCCTGGTTGAAATCATTCAATTGGCCAAGGTAGCTGAATTGTCATTGAACACCTATCAGGAAGAAGTAACCTGGCAACAAGGGAATGTGCCGGTTGAAGTAACTTCTAACCTCAATTGGGTTGTTACAACCCCATGCGAATGGATTACAGTTGATCCCGCATCAGGTTCACAATCAGGCAACTTTACAATTAGTTATGTTGAGAATCCTGCTACAACAGAACGCAACTGTACTGTTTTTGTTTCGGGAATTGAACTGATCAAGGAGCTTTCAATAACTCAGGCCGCACATCCTGACGCAATTGACGAGCTGACTGCCAATCAAATCAGCTTATTCCCCAATCCGGCCACTCAATCGTTTACTATCCAATCGGAACGGCCCATTGATCAGATACAGGTGGTTGATATCGCCGGTAAGCTGGTGGCTGAATTCAATCAACCGGAAAAGAAATTGGCGATCAACACCATCGATTGGGAAAAAGGCACCTATTTTGTAAAGATCACTCAGAAGAAAACGGTGATCACAGGAACAGTAATGATTCAGTAAACAGCGCTAAATCAATTAAAAAGCCGTGCTATTGAGGTAGTGCGGCTTTTTTAATTCTTCCGGTTTTACTATGGAATTTTCTGGTAACTTTGGTGGAAAAAGTAAAGATGATGACTTCAAATAAAAAGAACGCTGTTCAGTTTCTGGGTGCGGCAGGTACCGTAACCGGATCAAAATATCTACTTAGCCTCAATGATAAAAAAATTCTCGTCGACTGTGGTCTTTTCCAGGGATTAAAGTCATTGCGTGAGCTCAATTGGACGGATTTCGATATGGATCCTTCGGAAATTGATGCCATCCTGCTCACACACGGGCATCTGGATCATTGCGGGTATTTGCCCCGGTTGGTGAAGCAAGGATTTAGCGGCCCAATTTATTGCACGTTCCCAACGGCCGATCTGGTGGAGATTATATTAAAAGACAGTGCCAAAATACAGGAGGAGGATGCCGAATACGCCAACAGCAAAGGGTATTCAAAACATGCGCCTGCCTTGCCATTATACGATTTAAAGGATGTGGAGAACACCATGCTCTTTCTTTATCCCATCGAAGTGGACACACCTTTTAATATTGACGACCAGATCAGTTTTCGGTTTAGACGCGTGGCCCATATTCCCGGTGCTTCCTTTATCGAGATGAAGGTCAACGGCAAATCGATTGTTTTTTCGGGAGATATTGGCCGGCCCGATGATCCTATGTTGCTGCCGCCGGAAACACCTGAAAAGGCAGATTACTTGTTTGTTGAATCGACCTATGGCGACCGCGAACATTCCGAAGAACCTACCGAAGATATCTTGTTGCGCATCATCAACGACAGTTTGCTCAAACATGGCCCATTGTTCGTGAGCAGTTTTACGGTGGATCGTGCCCAGGATTTTATGTACGAGATATGGAAGCTTAAACAGGCCAATAAAATACCGGATATACCGGTTTATCTCGACAGTCCCATGGGCGTGGATGTAAGCAAGTTGTTTTTGAAATATCCTGACTGGTTAGGGATGGATGCCGGGATTTTTCAGGAAGTTTTCAAAAACACGAGAATTGTTCATTCGGTGGAGGAAACCAGGATACTGGCTCGGAACAAACAACCCCACATCGTGATTGCGGGAAGCGGCATGATGAATGGCGGGCGTATTTTAGAATACCTGGAATCGCAGTTGGGCAATCCACAGGCCACCTTTATCCTGCCCGGATACCAGGCCGAAGGTACCCGTGGACGTACGCTGGCCGAAGGAGGCAAATCTATTAAACTTCGCGGAAAGTTTTTCTTTGTTAAAGCTAACATTGAGCACATCACCACCATGTCATCGCATGCTGATCAAAGCGAGATTGTCGATTGGTTGAGCCATATTGATCATGCCCCGCAGCAGGTTTTTATTATCCATGGTGAAAAATCCTCATCGGAAGGACTGAAGAAAAAGCTGGAGGAAGTGTATCATTGGAATTGTGAGATACCACAATTGAATGAGGTATTTGAACTGGAAGTATAAAGTTGAATAGCAAGACATAAGTGATCTGAGAGGTTGTGTAAGAATAGTGATATATGATTATCAGTATTCTTGATATAAGAAATCTCTTATCTTTAAGGGGTACTATTTTGATTGTCAGATACCCTCACGCTGTCCGTTGCTGCCTTGAGCTTATTGTGGCGTACCCTATCAGCAGGACCATCACCCCAAAAAACACCGACATCTCCAGGGGATAGTTCATGGGTTCGATCCAGATTTCCTTTAGTAGGTTCCATCTTCCCAAAATCTCAACAAAGTTCCAGAAAATATAACTGTGGGAATGGCAATCATGGTGGCATGGCCCAGGGGCATGGTAATCAATACAATGATAAAGGCTAGAATTCCGGTGAAGGGTTTGGCGATTTTCATATATATCAGGTATTGTAAATGGCTCACAGCAACTTCTATCGTTGTTGTGCTGAACCCTGCAAATCTCCTTTCATTTGGATAAAACCGCAATACCTAAAAGTGGTCATTTAACAAACAATTGCCGGAAAGCCGGCATGGGATGTTGGTTTTAAATGAGAGATCCTAAAAATAAGACAGTTGCATGTTGTGGCAACAATAAATCAACTTATATTTATGCCCAATAAACCAGTTTTCTAAGTGATATGATGGCTGCACTGAAGTGAGCGGAGAGCGTTTTAGTAGTTAGGAAGGGGTTTTGATGACAATAATATAGAAATAGAAACAGTTTGAGATATCCTGACTTTGTAAACCAGTTTAAAAAACGGAAAAACTGAAATTAAACTGATAAATAATTACTTTTGACAATAAAAAGTATGGCAAATAATCAATCAAGAAACTATTCGAGATTAACCATTGAAAGACTTTATTCTCTTTCAGGTAAGGTAATCGTTGTGCTTTTCCTGGTTGTGATGTTAAATTCTTGAATTGGGAAGATGATACAAACTTCTCGAACATTTGCCAATTGAAGACGCAAACCCAAATACACATAAAGCAGATAGGTACAATCAAAATATGTCGGATAAGGAAAGAGCAAATTATAGAAATTTAATTTTACTCTGTCCGAATCATCACATAGAAACGAACGACCCTAGCAAATATGATTTAGAGACTCTTAGAGCAATGAAAAGAGAACATGAAAAAAATATTGCAAGTCTTCAAATTGGGAAAAATACGATAGCAAAATATCCTTCCGTATTAAGCACTCTAATTAATCAAATTGGTTCAACATTATTGAAAATGAGATTTGGAAAATTATAGAATCAAGTTCAAATTTAAGTCCTGGTTTGCCAATTGAATCAATAAGGATGGGTATTTTAATTGTTATGGTCGATGCTTTTATGAGATGCAAAATACTTGAAGAGCCAATAAGACTATGATAGTCAGTAGTGACATAAAGCCAGATAGAGACTTGTACTTTCTTGGAAGTAAAGTGATTGAAGTGCTTATTGATTCCGATGAAAAAAAGGTTGATTATTTTGAACTATTTCAAAAAGTTAATTCAGAAATAGAAATAAGTATGAATCTTTTTACCTTAGTTTTGGGTTGGCTTTTTATGGAAATTTTCACCCTACGAGGGTGAATTAGAGATTATATACTCCCCGACTTTCAAATACATAAAAATATCTTCGGTGTGTTCGCCAATGTAGATTTTTGATCGCTTATACCCTAACCT